>Ga0307515_10004297_pt1 | contig 29583 bp, 22 predicted proteins | sample 17_EM_MG_FD_194513 | JGI IMG/M metagenome (GOLD analysis project Ga0307515, IMG submission 194513) | Populus trichocarpa ectomycorrhiza microbial communities from riparian zone in the Pacific Northwest, United States - 17_EM | ecosystem: Host-associated > Plants > Roots > Unclassified | place... | reverse complement strand
GAGTAATTAATGTATCAAGGTGGTGCTTTTCAATATGAGTCTGAAACAAAAACGAAATGCATGTATATAACCGTTAAAAATCAAAGAGCTTGGACATCCTTTTGATGTGTTGTGGCATTGCATTCAAACTATATCGAAACCTACTCTTGGATGTCTACTTCCATTTTCTTGCTCACATCAACAATATTGACCAGTGATAAACTGGATGCATAAAATAATTAATTATATGATAATGTCAGGAGGATTAATGCATGTGATAACAACGACGTATATATGTGCTTAAGATTTGGATTTTTTATGGTGCTAAAATCGTGCCTCAATTAGGACTACTGACTGACACACCACAAAAGGGTAAGCAAACATCTTAATTTGGGAAAGTTTATGGAGCTTCACTGAAGCTCGTCTCCTTTTCTTTTTTCTTTTTTCTTTTTTTTTTTCTCGTTCCCCACTCCTTTATTTATTTTTTTTTCTTCTTAATTTTTTCTTCGGATTTTTTTTAACAATCTACCGAGTTATCTTTGAACTAGACTAAATCATGTCAGAATAACCTCACATGGTTCAATTTTAAATCAGGCTAGATAATTAGATGGGTCGAAAAGTCTTTTTTTCTTGTCAATTTCATCTTTTTTTCTTCTCAATTTTGTTTTTATATTTTTTTTTATTAACGTGGGTGTTTGGACCAGCTTACGAACACCTTGACTAATCCCACGGGCCCTGAAGTTAACGACCATGTAAGCCTCCAATAGCCCTAAGAGAACTTGAACTCGTGATCATTAGGGAGCAAACCAAAGGCCTGACCAGTTGAGCTACTTCTCAGAGTTCCTTATTCTTCTTTTTCCATGTCAGGTAAGTTGTCTTTGGACTGATCAAGTAAACTAGATCACGTCAGTGCAACCCCCACATGTTTTGATTTTAAATTCGAGTTAGGCAAGAAGCCGATCAAAAAGTTTTTTTTCTGTCAATTTCATCTTCAAACTTTTTTCTACTAGTTAGTTGAATTGCCTTTAAATTAATCAAGTCGATCAGGTCACGTCAAAAAAATTCTCATATAATTTAATTTTAAATTTAAACTAAATAAAAAGTTGAATATAAAAGTTTTAAGGTTAACCATTAAAAAAAAAATTTAATAATATTGCCAAATAGTTTACATCACCTCTATATAGTTATTTTGTTACAATAAGAAATATAAGGCTAAGTAATAAATCCATCAGCACTCACTTAAGGCAAAACGGGATCGTATCCTCTAATCTAAAGTGTAAAACCCCAGTTGAAACGACGGTGAACATAAAAAGCAACGCAAACTCCGATCTAAAACATAGCTGGAGCTCCTTTCTTTCTCTCAGTGAAAAACAGAGACGAAATGGAGAAGAAGAAGAAGAGAGGATTTTGGAGATGGTTAATAGCATCCGTAATGTTAAGGCTGATTCTAATTTACCTCCCTAAAACCTTCAACTTAGCCTCTCGCCCCGAAGTCTCCACTCCTCTCGTCAGCCTCCGCCGCCGTAAATACTCTCTCTCTCTCTCTCCTTCTCTCTCACTCTTCGACCTCACAGCCTAATTTTATTTTCACTGAGTGCTTTTTTGCTGTTAATTTAGTGGCTGAAGGTTACTGGTTGAAGCAATCATCAATCTCTCCTTATGCTGGTAATTATTGTTCTTGTATGTTTGATTTTTTTTATTATATTTATCTAGCCAATAATGTACAAGAAATGATTTATTATTATTATTTTTATATTTTTATATTTATTTATAGGATCGATGTACCATGGATCTCCATTGTTACTCTCACTTCTTGGTCCACTCACTGTTAAAAGGTACTACTACTGTCCTAATTGTTTTAATGAGATCAATTCAGAGTTAAAAGTTTGATAATTTGTTTGTTTATCTTTGTTAACTAGTAATTAGTTTTATGATTCCAGCTCAATCACTGTTAATTCACATTTTAAAAAAATAAATTAATGTGAACTAAATCTTGGAATGCGATTACTAAATACCAAACTAATTCTCCGCTATCAATCACTCATTGAAGTAATTATTATTGAATTCCTTGATTTTTTTTATAGCATGGTAATTTATTGATCGGGTGTTGCAGAATTGAAGGGCAACCTAATCATCTTCTTTGCAGGTATGCTATTCTCGCCTTGCATGTTTGATCTTTGTGCAACTCTTTTGGTTTTTTAAAGCAACTTAGATTTTAGTTTTTAAAAAAATCTCCTTTTCTAGTTTCGAAGTTGTGTCGATTTGTAGTGATGCAGATGATAGTCTACATATTCTTGGATACAGTTTGGTTTTTGTCATTGCAGATATTATTAGTGCTTTGCTTATTCGGGCTACCGGCCACACTCTACAGATGGCATATAGACAGAGCTTAAATTCACTTGACATTGTTGATCTATTAAAAAGTTCAGGTAGTTAATTTATGAGATGTTATTTTCAACTTTCACTATACATAACATTTAGATTCAGAATTTTTATATTGCTTTTTTATCTTTTCTTTTCTTTCTTCTTCTTCTTCTTTTTGGTTTCTTGTTATGCAAATGCATTCTTGATAGAATTTATTCAGAAACAAAGTGTACTCTCTGCTTCTTACTGGCTGATGAAGTTTAAATTTGATTTTCTTTTTAGATTTACTTTCTTCTGGAGATATTGCTGCACTTGTATACTTATGGAATCCTTTCACGATAGCTGCATGTGTGGGTTTATCAACTTCCCCAGTTGAAAATCTGGTTGTCATACTGGCACTTCATGGTGCTTGTAAAGGTAAGATGGTAATGGACTTTTTCCAGATTATGATGAATCGATTGGTTGTTTTTGAGATTATCTTAGTGATCCATGCCTCCATCTTTTGTGAACTCAACTTGGATGAGAACTACACAATCCACAAAATGATCACAGTAGTCTGAAAAGGACTACTGAATTTTGGTGACAAATTTGTTGCTCTGCACTTTTGTTAGTAATGATGGCTGCTCCTGTATGGCTACATGAATTTTGATACCAAGGCTTCTGATAATGTTGTCCAAAACTCGTCTCCAGTTTTGAGTAATGTTTTGCTTATACATGGCATATACCCCCTTTTGATTTCCTCCCTCAATATAATGCTCATCCAGTGTATCAACTTGCTCGTCTAGCATTGATACCCTTGGCTGGCTGTAGTTTATGCCCATTATGTTAATTGTTTCACTCATAACAGCAATTTTGGGGCAGGTGAAATTGTTCTGAATAAAGAAGGCTTGGTATATCTCTGTGTAAGCATTAGAGGATTGTGAAAGATCTCTTATTAGGACCCTTAAGTGATTGGTCTCTTGTCTCAGGTTTGAGGGGTAACTGGTTTGAATTATTATATGTTTTAGGGGTTTTAACTGGTTGAAAAATGTAATTATGGTTGATCATTTTATGAATTTGAAAAGTGTAACAAGGCCTGGTATCAAGTTAAGACTGTATTTGTGAAGAGTTGACCTTGATTAATCCATATTACCACAAGGTTGCAGGCTTATAGAAAGCATTTTGGCTTTTCTCAGCGGGGGTGGGGGGTCGGGTGGAGACAATAGCCCCTTGGAAGTATGATGGATATAAAGTGATTTGCCAGATATCATACCAAGCATGCTAGAATGTTCCATGGTTTTCTCTTCATAAAACTTATTTGCCAGAATAAGAGTGTGTATATTTGCAACAGACCATGAATAGATTATATGCTATCCTGGCACTAATATTCTATATCCTGCATCTTTTATTGAAATATTGTTCATTTGATGGAGTGCAGGACTAGTTCCTCTGGCAGCATTTGGATGGGTTATGTCAACACACTTGTCTCTTTATCCTGCAATCCTAATAATTCCAGTAATGCCTCTTTTCTGCTTACTTTGTCTTAAAATACTGGGTTCTAACCATAGTACATAGTGGAATATCCATTGTGAAGTACACAGTTGATGAATTACTCTCTAAAAACTGTGTTTTGTTGGTTTTGTTCCAGGTGATTCTTTTGTTGGGATATGGTCCTGATACTCCACCCAGAAAGCTGTTCCTGCAGAAGGGATATGGTAAAAATGGAGATAACCACTCAAGTGATAACTGTGGTCAACAAGAGACCAACCAATCAAAGGCAGAAGTTACATTTTCATGGCGACCAGTCATACATTTCTTATTTTGGAGTTCTCTGTGGTCCGCCTATGTTCTGGTTCTATGCAGTATATCTGTTAAACCACATGGTAGTCTGTGGGAGATGTTTCAAAGGTATCAGTTGGATATTCTTTCCTTTATTACATCTGGTTTGCATCATGTATTGCACGATTTTGAATGATAACACTGCTCTCCCAAGCTTTCTTCTGTTAATCAATTTCAGAATCAGATTAATGGATTATTGAGAAGTGAGTGCTCATTTCTAAGACTAACACTGTTGAGCAACCATGTATGAAAATTAGGTTAATTGTGATAAAGGCTGGTGATGTATCTGAAAAAACTTTGCTTAACCTGTGCTAATCTAAAAGGTTAGATCCATATGGAGGCAAGATTTGGCCACATAAAAATCTACAAGCACCTATTTAAATGAATTTGTTCAGAAGCCCCATAGTTTGGTTGATATTTCGTACAGAATCAACAGAAGTGATATCACAAACTTTTCAAATTCACTTCTAGATTCTTATAAGTTAATGAGGATCTGGGAATTTCTTGGGTATTACTTATTATTCATCTTCTATACAGAAGAATTTGTAGTCTATTGTTACTAAAGTTAGCGCAGTGTGAAACACTTGGAATGGAGCTCCTTTCCTTGTAAATTGCATTAATTCTGTACCAGGCAAGTTGATCTAAACTTGTCAAAGAACATTAAATCTGCTCACACTTTAAAAACACTTTTATTGCTTCACATTTATGTTGACATCAAGAAGTTCCATGTGGCTTCTCAAAATTGTGTTTTATGCTGTAGTTATTTGAACTTTCTTGATAGTTATATATGCCTGGCATTATTTTGCAGAACATATGGATTCATTCTCACAATGGAAGATATGTCACCAAATATTGGTGTTCTGTGGTGAGCTAAATTCTTTGTTGTTCTTTGTAGATGTGGGGTACTCTAACACTAAATATGGGGTGTGGCACTTAGATTGACATCTGTTTCATTTCAATTGCAGGTACTTCTTTGCTGAAGTGTTTGATTTCTTCAGAAGTTTCTTTATGATAGTTTTCCACCTGAATATTTTGTTTATGATATTGCCATTAGCCATACGGCTAAAGCACCGGCCCTGCTTTTTGGCTTTCATCTACATTGCAATCTCTTCAATGCTCAAATCCTATCCGTCAGTGAGTTGCTTGCTATTTTCATCTGCACTCCATTTGTACACCCTCACATAAACAAATGTTCAACATAACATCATATGATTTCTTTATGTCAATCACACGTGAACAATAGTTTGGAAAAGTGGATAAGATAATTACCCCGTTAGCCATGACAACAAATGAATTTATTGGGGGCACTTTTGTTATTCTTTATGTATATATTGAAGAATCTAATTGCTTCACCTTCTACTATCATGGTTCAATTTTGAATAGGTTGGAGATTCAGCTCTATACCTGGGTTTGTTGGGTTTGTTTCTTGATGAATTAGCAGGTAAACTAGTAGGTTATCTTTCTTATTGATGAATTTGTACTTGGTCTGGTGTCGTACACCACCTAAATGGCATGCAATGCAGATATGAAGTTCTCTTTCTTCCTCTTATGTGGATATATTGGAGTGTCCCTTCTTAGCCCTGTGATGCACAATCTATGGATTTGGAGGGTATGCCTCTTCATGATGCTTGTCTCTTTGGTCAAATTACTTCCATAATTCTCTGAAACACTGCTCATTTAGTGAAAATTTGCAGGGGACAGGCAATGCAAACTTCTACTATGCAACTGGTATGGCATATGCATGCTTGCAGGTATGTGATTTCTAGTTTACAGTATAATCTTTGTTCTTTGCTAGCATCTGGATAGTTCTCAGTCATGGTTTCAACTATGACAAACTTCATCATACATGTATGTAATTGATTCACACCCTTATCAAGAATATGGGTGTAATTAGCCATCTCCTGATTCTGTAGATTCACATCCTTCGCGCTGGGTTCTTATTTGCATGAAAGTGACCCACCAGCTGTGTTTGTGCTGCTTTTGTTTAATTTGTTTACCTGCCCTGCTGTTCTTATTTGCATGAAAGTGACCCACCAGCTGTGTTTGTGCTGCATTTGTTTTAATTTGTTTACCTGCCCTGCTAAATTTTTACCAATCCTCTGAGTCGTGATTGAATTACTTTATGATTTATCAATAATCTGACAAGCTGGATAAACGATTCAACTCGCATGCAGCTTTTGCTGTGGTTGATGAATGCTTCAGTGAACATTCTGACCTTTATTCCTTCTCTTATTATTATTTTTAAAATTTTTTTTTGGCAGATTTTTTTGGTGGTTGAGAGTGTAAGCGCTGTGCTCAACCATGACAGGAAGCTTAGAAAGTTATCTGTGACAAAGCTTCGAGATGGGAACTCTTAAGTGCTTATTGCAACAAGGCATGATCCTTTCCATGCAGCATCTCCTTTGCAGTTCAGAGTTTCAATCGTAAAAGACTTCCAAGGCAACGTCTTTTCTTGGTTTGCCTTTTGCACATGCACAGTTGACGGGCTTGATTTTTGTGAATGGAAGATTAACACGCTCTATTACATCTCATATTTGGTAAGTTACAAAACTTATTAGATGCAACTCTACAGGATTGTTATCCAACTACAGACTACAGAGTCGCATTATCCGCTGTACATCTGGATACCTTTTCATTCTGCAAAATATAGAAGAATCGTTGGATTATGCACTGTGGTGCAATTTATTTTAATGGCCAAACTGCAATTTCTAAATGCGAATGCAATTGGAATTTTGGTTGAATTAAAGCCTCGGCCACATGCTCTTTATTAGAGCCTGTTTGTCTAAGCGGTAGCATTTGCGTTTCTTGAAAACGCACTAATATACATGTTTGGTTATCACATGCTTGCAAAAATCTAAGACATGGGTCCCACCATTTATTGAGGCAGGACCGTGATTTTTAAAAAGCAGTAAAATCCTGCTTTTACAGGTTGAACTTTCTAGAGATAACAGAGAAGGGAAATTTACCAGCTTATCCTCTTCTCTTTTGTTGCTCTTCTCATCCGTTCTTCGCATCTCTTCACTGCATACAACAACCCTACAGGAAAACCATTAGTGCTACACGACAAACAACAATTAAATTAATGGTTGTGTGTCTTTCTACAAGAAACCATTGAATTATGAGGAAAACACGAGGTTGTGTGTCTTTCTACAAGAAACCATTGAATTATGAGGAAAACACGAGGGGGCAAGGGAAGGGGGCATGAAAGAGTTAGAAATGCAGGGTACTTGTAAAGTCATTAATTGTTTGTATAAAGACTCAAGTTTGGTCAATATTTGTAGTGGAATTCTTTTTCAATGGGTTTGAACATGTACCCATGGCATTTTATTGGTTGTAATATATTTTTACGTAATTGTTTATTAATATTATGAATGAAGTCCTTATAAGTAATTATATCATAACATTAAATTGAAAAATAATTTTTAACCAAACACATTAAACCATCTTTTGTTCAATCTCAATTTCAACCACAGTTTTAACTAAACATATATTTTTCCAAACCAACCACAACTAAAAACATTTTTTATCAAACTATTTTTTTAAAACTATAAACTCAACAGCTATCACAATATCAAACACACTTTTAGCATCTTCACAAAGCCCACAGTGGAGTGACGGAGTGAAATAGAATAATTGGCACAGGACTTTTTGGTATTTTAAATTATTTTACAAGTGACATGTGGTGAGCGGTGCTGCATTCTCCTTAACCTCTGCAATCCTGTCTATTTATAGCGGGAACAAAGCTTTTATCTGTGGCATTAACGGAGGCCGACTTCATATATGCAAGTAGGAGTTCATAAACTCCTGCTATACAGCATTTGACCGTAGTTGTTGGGAATTTGGTGGGTGCAGCTCGTCCCAAAATTAGGCGTACAAATATTAAACCCCTGTGGTTGCATGATGCCCACATTGGTCAGAAGTGGCCAGCTATCACGATAGGGGCCGAGGCCCACTAATTCACACCAAATATTGATTCTGTCAAGCATGTTTAAGCAACTAACGAGCAGTCTAGCACGGGAAATTATTATTATTATTATTATTATTATAATAAACCTTGTTTTGTTAGACCACCAAATAAGATATTGTTAGTTTTTGGCTGCAAGTCAAACATCTAACCTTAATCAGCTGTTGCTAATTGGAAATCAGTATTATCGTACTAATAGTCAATTAAGTCATACCTAATCACTTTACAAGTCATAGCTAGTGATTAACAAAATTAATTAAGTTGTATTAATCACCCAGCGAGAAGAGAGAGTCCAGGACCTTGTCGGCAAGATTGTGGCATTAGGTCTGCACAGTTTCAGCTGCATAGCTGACGACATTTCCACCTTCATTGTTTTTGTCCTCTGCGTGCAAAACTTCTCGTGAAATGAAATAGGCACTGCCCTGCCCAGTCCCCAATCACTTATGCTATCAAACCCTAAAACGAGATTGAGGGAAAAGGCGCCCCTAAGAATGCAGAAGGGTCAACAACAAGAACATGCATGCATGAATTGAATCGAATGAGATTTGATTGCTTCGCAAGAATCTGTATTTACGAAAGCTACCAAAAGTCTTGTTTCCAGATCACAAATTTGTGAAGAAGAATATGATAACGCTAGCTTGTGTCATGGGTGACTCCATTTTTAGCTTATTTGTTTATTGCACCAAACGTGTATCGAATACAAGAAGTAAAGAGTGGGAGGAGAAATGGAATAAGAACTATGCCCTAATGAAGTCGAAGAATTAAAAAGGGTATTGAAATTTTTTTGTCATTCTTAATGTTGATGTCTCCATGCTAACAGACCACCTCAGGCTGCCCATTGCTTACACGCACGCAGATTACAATTGCTCACAATCACATGGTATGTTGGCCACTGAAAATCCTTTGACTTGCTATACCAGCAGCACCCAAAACGACTACGTACTGTCACAGTGTTATCTCGGGATAGAAATATGCAGACAAGTCACTGTTGTGATAAAAACACAAGGGAGAGTTAAAATGTTTAGCGTACACGTCAACTAGACATCTATTATTAAAAAAGAAGCTCATTAATATTTTTTCGTATTTATTCTGAAATATATATTATTAAAAAAAAAACAATTAAGAACTTTCATACACTCAAACTAGGGGTGGTCAACCCATGAACATGCTGTGAGAAGGCAAAATTTAAAAGTATCTAAAACAAGAATGATATGGGTGAGCTGTTAGATCATATTTATATTTTATTTATTATTTATTTTATAACAAAAATTAGATATTTATATCATAGTTATTAAGTTTCCAATATTCATTATCTAAGTGTTACCTATTATTCAATATAAAATAAAAAAGCAATGTGTGTATCAAATGATGAAACTATAAACATTGTATGTGTGTGTTATATATAATATTGAAGTATGTCTATAAATATAAATACTCTGTGATATAAATTTATATATTTTCATGGTAGGATTTGATAATATTTATATATTATTTATTATTCTGTAAGATAAAATAACTATACTTAATTAAAAAATTCACTCATGCAAGTTACTTGGAATAAGTACTCACAAGTTAAATTTTCATCTCTAGATATAAAAAAGTTAAGCCAAAGAGACAATTGTTAAACAACTCCACTAAGCTTGATTAAGTAGAGCCAAACATCACAATTATTGTAGCATAATATGGTCAATTTGGAATTGCATTATGTATAGTTGTCTTTAGAGATTAATTTTAAAAAATTATTTTTGTTGTCAAAACCAAAAAAAAAAGATATTAATTAAAAAAAAAAGATGAAGAAAATAATATTTCTCTTCCATAATTTTATTTGTTGTTTTTTTTATAAATATTTATTTTTAATAATATATAATTAAATAAAAATAGATTCCAAAAAATAAAATTCTTAACCTTTTTAGATGTATAAATTGGACGAGTTTAATCTCTCTATCAATCCAAAATAATATCATTTTAATATTAAAAAAATATTTAAATAATGTTATTTAAAAAAAAAACATTAAACAAGTTTTAAGAGAGTAAATCAAATAAAAAGCGAATCCATCAGGTTAACAGCATGACAACAAGTCAAATCTTATTTATTTTAATTTGAAACATGGTTTGGATCAAGTAACTAGAAAGTAGGTTTGGTTATCATAATGATGTGAGTTTATTAATATGATACTGTCAAAACGTAAGTTGCAGTAATGCGTGGGCAATTAACTATTAATTAGAATATATAATCCTATTTCCAAATGTTAGTGCAGAAAAGGTAAGCTCTTTTTCTTTACTTAAAGTGTAATTTAAATGTTAATGCTGATTCCCTAGGCGCACGGCACAGACACGAAGAACAACTTTCTCCATAATCCTCTCATCCTCGTCTAACTCCGCACCTGCGTTCTTATCTATCCATTTTTCTACATTAACCATTTACTAAGCAACAACATGAATGTCAGCTTTTCATTAACAAGTTGATTGCCCTTTTATTTTTACAAGTATTAAGAATAATTTATTTTTGTGTTTTAAAAGTATTTTAAAAAAAATTAATTTTTTTTTATTTTTTTACTTCAAATTAATATTTTTTTGGTGTTTTCAAATCATTTTAATGTGCTGCTGTCAAAAATAATTTTTAAAAAATAAAAAATATATTATTTTAATGTATTTTCAAGAAAAAAACATTTTGAAAAACAACCGCAAACACCTTAGTACCTGTTTGTTACCTAAAAATTGCCCCCAGGATAGCCTGTTAAAACAAAACTAAATTACTTATACATAGCATATGCTGGCAGTGTCATAATCTAGCAGATCAACAATAAGACACGGCTGAGTTGGGAGGCACCCAGCTGCCCACAGACACGTGTCATGAGAATAAGGAGGTAACAACTAATCAACCAATTAACTTCTCTTGATAGATTAAGAAGGTCAGCCACATTGGTGATCATGAACCGTTGGATCATTGGAAAGATAGGTGTAGTGGACTGATATAGTAGTAGGATCACCCTGTTGTGGACACTTTGCTGCATGTGGGATACCACTTAACCCCCTACGTTGGACAGTGAAGACAGGTAGGACCCTGAAAGCTCTAACTTCTCCCAATTTTCCACTGGACACAACAATTCTGAATGTTAATAGAAAAAACTTGCTTTTGGGACTAGAGAACAGAATACTTTACTTCGTAGCAAGCAACGCATATAATTTATAAAGTATTATAGTATGAAAACCTGAGCTGTCATTGATGCGCATCACCTCAAATAGACTCTTTCCATGCCCATTCCAAGCAGTTAAACAATCTGTGTCAGTGTCACTCTCTTAAAGAACCTACTGGACTCTAAACCAGATAACAAATCACCGATAAAAGAAAAGAAAACCTTTAAATTACTTGTATCGGGTTGATGAATTTTTAAAAATAAAAAAATATTATTTTAATATTTTTTCAAGAAAAAAACACTTTGAAAAACAATCGCAATCCCAAATATTCCTCCGGCATTATTATGTGTATATGATCATTTGACAGGTATGTATGAGAAACTTTCCTTTCTTCAAGACATAATAACAAAATTTGAATAAAAAGGTGCATTCCGACATCTTCACAACAGTGCCTACAAGCCCAGAATAGCAGCATCTTTACAGCTTAATAACACTAGATGGGCTGTGACTATGCATATTAAACTCGGGAATAAAAAAGAAGTACATTAGCTGACAAAGTTTTAAAGTCTCCACAATGGTGTTACATAGTTCAACTTCATTCCATTAAGCTCGCTCAATACAACAACATTATTGTAGTAACACATAGAAATGAATTTTATAATCTGGTTGCATATAATGGAGGGCATGATTCACAGTAACCTACCTACATTTGTAGTGGTTGTTGCAAGGAGGTCCAGTCCGTGGCTCAATGGGCCGGTGGGGGCGGTGCTCTATGTGTCGAAATCGGTTAACCTGATCAACTAGCTTATTATACCTACTACTCGGAAATTATTTCCAAGAGATGAGTACAAAAGCATATACAGTATACGTTTCTAGAGCACAGTACTGAAGATCAACAGTGATGTATGCAATAAGATCTAGAGTTTGACATTAGCATTTAACAATATGAACAAATGATTACATAGCTAAAGAAGATCTAGGATGAGATCTAATTCTAACAAAATTAAGTAAGAAAGAAAAGGAAAAACAAGGACATGTGAGGCATCTCTAACTGGCAACATATAACATCACACAGATACTGGAGTATTTAGCAAGGATATTGAGAAGACTCCGAGAAGCTGGTGAAACCATTAGATTTTCGTATTTAATGACGTCTTGAAGATTGGTTTCAGACACTTGGTTAGGTCAGACAGATCCTTTGAACCTCTATCTCTATCCTCTCAAATCTTGGGAAGAGCCCTTCTGTTCATGCATAATGTCCTTAAAAAAGGCTAAAATTCTGCCTCGTGCTTCAGTTTTGTTTTACGTTGACTACTTATTCAAGTGAAAAAAAAAACAATTATCTGCACAGAGAGAGGAAACATCTTGTCAGTTTCATGGTCATGCTAGGCTCTTAACGCAAACTTGTAGAAACCGTTGACGTGGGACAATAAGTGGTCTCTAGCAGAATAATTTTCAGCTATTGTATTCTATATTGAACTACTATTTTTTTTAGCAACTTAACAAAAACTGGTACTGCTTTTTTCTGTCTGCTTCTAACTTATGCCCTGCCTATTTAAGATGACTCCTAATGGTTGCTGAGATACATGCCATCATTTTCTTCTCCTTCCCGTCTATTCTTCCCATGTTTCCTACCTCGAACTCTTCTCATTTCTAGTAACCTTACCCTTCCCATTTTCCTTTCCTGTCGAAAGCATATTAACATTAAAATCTTCTTCTCAATCCAACATCTTCCCAGTACTCTGTACTTGGACACTTCTATTTGATCAAGATGTGGGCTTTGTTCTTTGGAGCTTTGATTATTATAAGCATTACACATTGGGTTTACCGCTGGAGAAACCCCAGATGCAATGGCACTCTCCCACCAGGTTCAATGGGATTGCCACTTATTGGCGAGACCCTTCAGTTCTTCGCTCCAAATACTTCTTGTGACATTTCTCCATTTGTCAGAGACAGGATGAAAAGGTAAAGATCTTGTGAATGACAAAGTTGTTCAAAAAGTTGTCCGATAATCACCTCCTTCATTCGTTCTGAAGTTTTTGCTGTTGCTTTCAGATATGGACCAATATTCCGGACTAATTTGGTCGGAAGGCCAGTTGTAGTATCAACAGATCCGGATCTCAATTACTTTATCTTCCAACAAGAAGGAAAATTGTTCCAGAGCTGGTATCCGGATACATTCACGGAGATCTTTGGAAGGCAAAATGTTGGTTCGTTACATGGGTTCATGTACAAGTATCTTAAGAATATGGTGCTTAATCTCTTCGGTCCTGAAAGCCTTAAAAAAATGCTCCCTGAAGTTGAACAGACAGCATCAAATAGATTACAACTATGGTCTCATCAGGAATCAGTTGAATTGAAAGAAGCAACTGCAACTGTATTCTCATACTATCCCTCTTCTCGTAAAAAGAGTAACCAAACATTGTTTATCCTGAATCTAACAACACTTCTGATTTTCACAGATGATATTTGATCTGACGGCGAAGAAGCTGATAAGTTATGATCAAGAAAATTCTTCAGAGAATCTAAGGGAGAACTTTGTTGCATTCATACAAGGATTAATCTCCTTCCCTTTGGACATTCCAGGAACAGCATATCACGAATGCTTACAGGTAAACTGAAATCTTCCATACTAATCATTTAAATGCATCCTTTCATTCTGTTAACAATACTTGAGCACCTGCAAACTAGAAGCTCAGACCAACTAGAAGCAAACTAGCGCGTCCAAAATGTTGGCAAGCAAGAGCCACGATCAAAAACCCAGAGTAGATTAAAATACTGCCACTCGAGCACCAAATCAATTCTGCAAATGGAGGATGCACATTTCCAAACAAAATTGTCCTTTTTCATTTTTTTGTCTTGACTGCTCTATGAATTCTCAGGGTAGGAAAAAGGCAATGAGAATGCTAAAGAACCTGCTACAGGAAAGACAAGCAAATCCGAGAAAGCACGAAACTGATTTTTTTGATTATGTGCTTGAAGAACTTCAAAAGAACAAAACAATCCTTACAGAGGAAATCGCTCTGGATTTAATGTTTGTGCTGCTATTTGCCAGCTTTGAAACAACTTCCCTGGGTCTAACTTTAGCTGTCAAGTTTATATCGGACCACCCATTGGTGCTAAAGGAATTGACGGTCTGTAAGAAAGTTATTAAAATTGTATTTCTCCATGATTTTTCTTTTGTGCTTCAAAACCTAACATGCTCTAGATGTTTACACTTTTCCCAGGAAGAGCACGAGGGAATTCTAAAAAATCGGGAAAATGCCAACTCTGGTCTTACATGGAAGGAATACAAATCAATGAAATTCACGTTTCAGGTGGGCCAAGCACTTCGTCACCAGTTTGATATCATAATAGTAGATTTTGTAATATTATAAACTGACGAGCTCAACTTTGCAGGTCATTAATGAAACTGTTAGACTGGCAAACATAGTTCCAGGGATCTTCAGAAAAACACTTAGAGATATCCAGTTTAAGGGTACGTGTTTACTCGCATTCAATACATGTGTCAGTTACTACAGTGCGCAAAGAATGTTTTATGGCAATTCGAATTATTATATAAATTGGCATGGCAGGATATACCATTCCAGCAGGCTGGGCAGTAATGGTCTGTCCCCCCGCTGTACACTTAAACCCAGCAAAATATGAAGATCCACTTGCCTTCAATCCATGGAGATGGAAGGTGGGTTATATTTGAAAATCCTTTCAACTTGAAACACCTGCGGACATTTCAATACTAAAAGGAGTTCTCACCCTTCTAATCACCATGTATTTCCCATTATAATAAAACCTACCGTGGCGTACAGGGTATGGAAGTAAATGGTGCATCCAAAACTTTCATGGCCTTTGGTGGTGGCATGAGATTTTGTGTTGGAACAGAGTTTACCAAGGTGCAGATGGCTGTATTTCTACATTGCTTGGTCACAAAGTCCAGGTAATAGCATGCAAACATTTTCATACGTAAATTATCGATTGAGTGTGTTTCTGTGAATGTTCATTGCAAGTGTGCAATGGGTGTCTGTGAGTGCGCACGCATGGGTGCATGTGTGTGTGAGAGAGAGACTAACCTTCACTATTATTTAAACTTTTCAGGTGGCAAGCAATCAAAGGAGGAAATATTGTTCGAACTCCTGGTTTACAATTTCCCAGTGGTTATCACATTCAGCTCACGGAGAGAGACAAAAGATATAACTCTACTACATAATCACTTACTAGAAAGATAAAGGGCAAGTCATACCTATGGCTGGAGCCACCATATTGACAGCTTCAAACTTCGAATCTTATCCATCGGGATTGCAATCGGCAATCTGTGAGAGAGGGTCATGGTTAAAGTAACATTTGGATACTGTACGGAAGGAACAGGCAGCTCTGATTTTCACTCAGGCAGAGACAAACCTACAGTTTTGATCACGACCAAATGCAAATTCTTGTCCTTTTATTTCCTGTTTGTCAGTATATAATTTCTGTACAAAAAAGAAGGTCAAGGGCATATATATATACTCTCACACACACATGCTTATCACAATGATAATTTACTTTTAACAATTAGTGTAAATGAATCAGTCTCATCCTTTCCATGGAAAACAGCTGCCACCACTGCAATACCACTTCAAAGAATTCCATATCAGGTACACTCGCCCAAAAGAAACAAACATAACTAGAGAAAGTCAATCTGATCTTCTATAAGTCTATAACTGGTAACATGATTCATTCCCCAATTTTCTGTCTGCTCAGCTAGCAACATTAAGTGTGAATCATCCAACAGCTCACTTCTGGCTGGTTATTTTAACAGTCCTTCCATGGTCTCTCTCCTTTCTGTGTCCATGATGTCCAACTTTGGTATTCCCCACTCCATCCAAATAGACTTGCTGCATGACACTTGTTTTCTTACTTCCCCTGTGCTTACTCTTGTCCTTGTGGACATGGTGAAGATAATGATAGTACTCTGTATCCCTTCCTGAATGCCTATGCCTATGCTCTTGATGAATGGTTCTTTTCTTATGAGCATTATGCTTGTGTTGTCTTGCTCCCAACTCATGATGTCTATTCACATGAATATCTTTATTGTGTCTCCGAGTATCTCTGATTCTCTGCTCGTCAGTCCAAAGATGATCTTCCCACCAGTCATAAAGAGGGTCAAAAAGTCCTTTCTGATGCAAAAGCCATAGCAGCACAAGCACTGGAACTCAAAAGTACAATTTAGTATGCGTTCCTCATTAGAATAAGAAAAGAATGTTCCAGTTCTGTATAAAGTTTACTTTTCCTCGAAGAAGAAAAGTGTTGTTACCTGTTGGAAAAATAGACAAAAGTAGACCAAACATCACCATCCAGCTCATACATACATATTGTATGTGACAACTGAAATCAAAGAAACTGGAGCATTTCTGTCTGCCCATAAAAGGAACACAAGTTACATCAAAACAGTTGCAAGACCTAAGAAAAAGAACAAGATCTCGCGAGCCCATCTAAACAGCTAAAAAATCAGCTAATGGCCCTCTATCTAGTAGGCTTGATTTGAGCAGCTAAATAAAAAATACTACTTCCTTCAAAATTTAGCATGTCAATCAGAACTTTCTATTTCACCACAATGCCGCAGAAATTCCAGGGTGTGCAATTCACCAATATAAATGTTACTTGAAGCATTTAAGTTCATAATATAATGCAAATGCTAAATTACGGATAAATGGATGTGCACAAGCCTTAGGACACTGCAAGGAATGTATATATATATATATATATATATATATACTAAAGACAAGTGCAAAACAAAAGAGCTCAATGCATCCAGGTCCACATCAACAAGCGTAGAAAAAGGTAATCTCCTTGAAAAAAAACCTTCCAGTCATCCTAATCCAAATCAATGGACAAGTACCTGCAGGTTTTTCCAGTGATGAAGTCTACTAAGCCTTCCCAAATTCTGTTCCAAATGTTTTCAATAGATTCAAAGAAACCATTTACACTGGTCTTTGGTGGTAGAAAGGGAGCAATCTGCAAAAAGTTCGGGATTTATGTGGTTAATTCGATCATTAAGTCTACTGCCACATAATTCACCAGCATCAGTTATTATTGGACCAAAGATGAAACAAAATCACATGCTAAACTAAAACAGCATCAGCCAGTGTGTCTGAAGAAAATCAAACATTTATGAAATGGTAGATTTTAGCGGCTCTCTATAACCCCCTCTTCTGGATTTTTCTTGTCAGGTCTACACAGATATAAATGACATTTGCAAATGAAAAAAAAAAACATTAATCAAGACAATAAGAATAACCCACAAATGCAGATCAAAGAGAAGTAAAATTTTTATGCTACTGAATGGCAGAACAAGCATCTGGAAGCTTTCAGCCACACCATAGAAAATACAAATGCACTATTGAACCCTGTTGGACAGATATTAATCATGTTTCAGCAGCTTTTATGTAATTATTCCATTTAGCAACACATACACTTGCATAGACAAAACACGTTTTCTATATTCTTTCCTTATTTTGCGACAATCAGTTTCAAATCCTTTTACTCCTTCACATAAGAAATTGTTCATAGAGATCTTGTTTGCATGAGTAGAAAATCGACCAGTTGCCAGGTATGTAATTGTCCCCAAACCTGTGATCCATTGTCAAGGATGGTAGCAGTAGTAAAAAATTGGCATTCCGCTCTATCAATTTCATTAAAACCAGAGTCCTTCAGAATAGCTGGATTAAAGCACAATAATTGAGACTTCAGATTTCTCTCCATCATAGTTATCACACAGTGACAAGAAAAGTTGCAATAAAACCATTGTAACCTTACCAGCACATACATATCTCGCAGCTTTATCAGTTGTTGGGTAAATTTTAAATGACCGAATTGTAATCTCGTTGGGCTTCAAAATGAAGAATTGTTCCTACAACCATTCAAACATTAAAATCGGATTGTGTCCTTTGTGAATAGTTAGGAATTATGATCAATATGGCAGTTAATGTTACCTCCATGAGCGAAACACCTCTTGAGCAGTCAAACTGCAAGGAGGAGACGATCATCATAATAGCTAAAGGTAGAATGTGTTATAGCAACTACTCCTTAAAGCATCACATGAATACAGCAATACATAATGATGGTATGTACTTATCAATATCTAATTTGAACTCTCATCCCAGTCAAATACTTTCACCAACATACATGACTTAGATCTTGTCCTTCAACTTTCTCGCATATTTTAATACTATCAACATCAACCACCCCATACTAGAAGATTTCAAAACATAATATTTTGCGGAGATATTAGAAACTGCTTAATTTTATTATTTTCATTTTTGAAATACTGAAAAAAAAAGGTCCGAAACACGAATTTCTGTCAATGTGAAACGTAGCATAAAAAACCTTCATAATGCAATACAAAAGCACCCTGAAAGAAAGATGTCAAATTGATGTTTAATTCTCAATAACTGGCCAAAGAACGAGGAAAAACAATCACCATAGAGAAAGTAATCAACAAAAACATATCATTATCTTATAGCAATGTGATCCAAGTAAGAGTAAATATTGCATCAGCATGTATGTATGTATGTGTTTAAGCATTTTTGCATCATGACCAAATATGCCAGGACAATGTTTAAAATACCGTTAAGCTATATGACGCTTCCACTTCCCCAATATTTTCAGCAGAGACTGTAGCAACACCAAATTGAGTAAGGGCTTCAAATGTAGGGATGGTGAAACTTAAAAGTTTTCCTGGGCTCCTGCAAAAGAATGAAGATGAAGCTTAACAAATGGACACCTAAATAGAAGCATGGTGACATACACAAGCAATGACATAACTAAAAAATTGTTGAAATTGCACAAATGATAAGAATGCTACTGCAAAGAAAGTTCCCTCCCTAATCTTTTCCGGTTTTTGTAACTAATAAAATTCACTGCAATAGTGTACAAATTTATACCAGTTATTAGGATTACATCTTTTCTTTTCTGCGACTCGTAAATATGGAAAAGAAATGTTGACGTAAAAGTGATTTTAGATATTTTGCAATGATGATCATGCTACAGTAAACAAGTTAAAGGACTCTAGGCATTAAAAGAAGTAATCCGAGCTTTTTAGTTAATTATTAATCCATGAACCAACTATCATTGCTCATACAGATGGAGCAACACCCCATGAACCATGGCCGTAATTCTGAACCCATGAACCTACATATTAATATCTTATCACCAATTGTTTAAAATCATGCCTTTGGTTAAACCATTTTATCATCAGAAAGTTTCATCACAAAAAGTAAGTATAGATATCAAACCTTTGGTAGACGTATTCAATGTCATCAGCAGTTAGTTCTATCAAAAGGTTTGTGTTAAGAACTTCAGTAATTCCTATAGAGAACGAATGAGTCCCTGCATTCTGCAGTTGAATCATATCAGTTATAAAATTCAAATAGTTTACATATTGTTGAACATCAGATCTAAAATTGCGGAAACATAACTGGATGCTGGTTTATCCTTTCAAACCTTCCTTCCACGCCATATAGTGGCAACTGCTTCCTCCTAATTCGGTTCTGATCGGCCTGCCATAAATAAAGTACCCTCTTCTTAGCTCCATGCAACAGCTGTAGAAATCTGTTCAAGGTACAGAAATTGGGACTAGGAGAGGCTTAAATGGGGACACAAATTACAGAGACCACTACTAGCTGACAAACTAACATCATGGAAATTCCACAACTGATTATGCAAGCAACTCCAAAATGGTGAAGCACAGAAGTTGGGCTGCCCACTGAAAGCTTCATAACTGACACCAATTTTGTTGCATTCAACACCATCTAAGGTAAATCTCACTCTCTCAAGCAGCATCCACATTGAAAAATTCCTTCCCAGATCCTGTGGTTGTCCAGGTTCACCCTTCCACGACAAGATAAGAAACTCTCAACACTACAGTATTGTGCATTTGCAATTACCAATCAATAACAGATGAAAAAGACTTTCCTTTCTTCTTGCCTCCTTTTTTTTTTATTTGGATACAATGATAGAGATTTGAATTACATATCATTCCCTTTACCATTGATTTCATTACCATTGCGCTATAAGCTATTGGTAAAAAGATATTATTTCTAAGAAAAACATCTTGAGAAATTTGACATGCATAACTAACTTGATAAAAAGTTCTGCTTCTTTCCCCTTAGGCTAGCACACTTCCATGGTAATCATATTAGTGAGGGAGGCATACCTGCCTTGGAATGACGAGGTAGAAGTCCTCAAATGATGGAATATTCGAGTATCCAACAAAATCTCCAATGAGATTAACCCTTAGAAAATTATCCTTGGATGTTACTGTTCTATTTTCGGGGCCCACAGTAACTTCCTGCAAGCAAAACCGAAAGAGTCTTTAGCTAGAGGATATTTATCATGGACTTTTAAAATTAGGAAGAATATAGCAAGAAATATGAAATACCATCCAAAATCAATCTCAAACAATTCCATTTGAGTGCAAAAGTGAAACAACTTAAAGCAGTGATGACACTTATTAAATTTAGAACAAGAGATGGAGAAAAGGTGGAAAGAAAAGTAAATTCATTTCACTTGCAAAAGTGAGGAAATAAGAAAGATGAACTTAGATAAAAAGGAAAAAAAATGAAAATCAAGCCAGGCCTGCACAATGTACTCTACCATCAAATGTGCAACAGACCAGAGAGACATTTATTTCAGTATTATGTTAGAATCCCTCAATCATGTTTAACTCGGACTGGAATCAAGTTTTTTGATTCTCCCATTTCAAGTAATTGCAAACAAGTTAAGCAGGCATATGCTCCAATTAGCAATTCTAGAGCAGATGCTGGAGTGAAATAGAAAGAACGGAAACATGAAATCATGCCAAGCCCATACTGTACTCTACCATCAAATTTGCAACAGACTAGCAGAACATTTATTTCAGTATCATGTTAGAAGCCCTCAATCATGTTTAATTCAGACCAGGATTTTATTTTATTTTTCAGTCTCCCTCGGCATTCAAGTAATTGCAAACAAGTTAAGCAGGCATCTGTTCCAACGAGCAATTCTAGAGCAGAAGCTGAGTAAAATAAATTGAACAGTTCGTATACAGAGGCAATTGATGTAGAGAAAAATATACCGAAACTTTAGATCCTGTCTTCACCTCAATTCGTACACTGAAACCCATTGATCGCTGTCCAATACCAAAAACATGGAACCTAAATGAACAATGAAATATTAGTCTTGCATAAAATCAAACACTTGTAAAAGTTAGAAGGAAAGATATTTATGATAGACAGCAATTAACCAGAAAATACAAGACTAAACTGAACTATCTATAATCTGTTCATTAATAATATTCATGGCAATGCAATTAACAAGATTCTTCTTAGAACCATATTTCTCATTCATTAAACGAGTCAAGTTCAGCAAAAAATGAGGATGCCATTTAAAAACAGTGGATGCTTCGAAAATTTCACATGCCTAAATTGTGAAAAGATTGTTAATAATTTATATCATAAGAGAATTGAAAGGCAATAAGATAAGTCTGTGCCCAACTTGCTTATTGACACCCATTTGTATTCATGAGCATGGCATGAGTTTCCGCTTCTAACATCTATAATCAAATATTAATTATTGAACTAACAAAAAACCGCATTGCGTGTCCTCATACAACTTTTTATTGATTGGATGGGGTTTTACTAGCAAAGAAACATCAAAAGGAAAACAATTTATCCTAAAAGCCATACCAATCACCTGGAAATCTGACGCAGTGTGCAGTGTTGGCCTTCCCTTTCATCAGTTTGTCGACTGCTCAAAACAAAGGTATACATTGATAATAAAATTGCAATCTGCATCTTAAGAGGCAAACTGAGAATGTCGGACATATGACAAGGCACTTACAAAAGTTTCCGCATGATGATGGTACCCGCCGTTGGGGCCCACAAGGACAACAGAGTGGCTAAGCAGAGAAGAGAGAAGAGAAAGGAAGAGGGGAGTAATAAAACATGTGAAGAAAAGGAGAATATGGTATTATCACCAACACAAAAGGTAAATCTTTGCATATAGAGTCCTGTTTAAAGAATAGGTTTAATTGCTAACTAGGAAAACTTTGGTAGATATGGTGCTGCAAAATCCACTATGGAACCATGTACTACTAAACATGCATGTACAAGTGTAGGGTGTGTATGTGGGGTAGGTGCTTGTGGAATCCAAATGAGATTCAAGAAATCAGAAATGCCACCTGACTATGCTCGATAATGTGGCCATTTTCATCTTGTAACCTACAAAACAGTTACTCTGAGGCAGTTAGTCCAGTAAGCATGCACACAAAAGAACTTTCAACTTTTTTATAACTTAATCTCACTTTCCAGGCAAGAAGAAGACGATCGAAGTAACAGTCCAAATGAACACAGAAGCTTTGGTCTCTAAAAGAAAAGGACCATTTCTCGCAAATGTTGGTTGATCACAACGGACCGGATAATAAACAACACTTTGAACTTTACTTTCAATCGGCTGATCACATGCTTTAACAAATTGGCAAAACAACTAGTGCCAAAGAACTGGACAGCGTTGCTTTAAAAAATAAATTAAAAAAGGGGGAGAAATGAGTCACCTCTCACATATCTTGACAACATTTTCACCGGCATCCCGGTCACATTTGCGCGTCTTAACATAATACTCTTCAGGTTTATAAGCGACATCCTACAAATTACAACCATAAGTAATTTCACAAGGTTATCGACCTATCAATTAAGCATTAGAACCACAAATGATGTGTGCTTCTTTTTTACAAGTAACCAAGAAACCGCGCCGCACCCGTATATAAGTAAGTTCATACAAAGCATACGCAGCCGTTTTATTGATTGTTATCACCGGCGGTACTCTCACTGTTTCCATCAAGTCAGTTGCATTCTCCTCCACTTCCGCTATTTCCGCCACAATCGACGCCTCTCCACCACTCTACACCAAAACGAGAAGAATTGGGGATTTTTGTTAACAACATTAATTAATCTCGATAATTAGACAATAGTTAATTAATTAATTAAAAAAAAGAGAGAGAGACTTACAGAACCGCTGGGAACAGCCATGTTTAAGACGATTTTTCTGGTGCAATTGAGATCATTATCAGAATCTGAGGCTTTCTCGCATCTTTCAAGCTTCGATTTCGACAAAATCTCTATACTTTGCACGGTAAAATAACTTAGGAAGATGCAGAAAATCAAGAATATCACTTCATAATGCCTCCTCATCTTTCTTTTTTTTCTTTTTTCTTTTTTTGAGTATGTTAATCGATGGGATATTTTTCATTATATTATATATAAAGAAAAAGAGCGAGTTTGGCGGGTTTTGGGTGTGCTTTCAAAAACGTAACCGCCATTTAACGGTTACTTCAACAGGTACACCTAACACTACTCTCCTCTCTCGAAAGGCCAATTCTGCTGTGCTGACATTGACACCAACGATATTCTTTTTGAAGGAAAATTGACTAATCGAGGGCTCCTACGACGACACCGCTTTCAGATTTAGTGGCCCAATCTTGGCCTGATACCTTAGGGTGCCCTTGGTAAGTTGGGCTGAACAGTACAGATTAAAATAGACTGGCCTGGACAATAAATATGAAATTGGATTAGATTGGATTGGAATGGAGGCAATTTTTGCTTATTAGTATATATTTTTCAAATATTGACAACGAAATTAACAAAATAGCATATTTTATACATGTTTTAATTGGGAAAAAAAACATTTAAATTTATCGCTACTCTAAAAACACGACATTTCAAATAAAAAAATGAATTGCGCATGAGAGAGGAGAGAGGGTAGAGAGAGAAAAAAGAAAAAAAAATTATATAGACATACCAAAGCTCCAATTATGACATTATTTATACTATTAAAAAGATCTCAACGATACGAATTCAACAACACTAAATAGGATCAGCAACGATGACTTGAGTGTGTTACACTCGCCTCCCAAAGATGACGATTGGCTCATTTGTTTTGGCGATAAATGTTACCCACTACATTTATCATTGGTCACTTTCTTTGGTGTTTTTTGTTTCGTCTCGTTGATATTTTTCTGATGGTACCGATGATGTTATAATTGGAGCTTCGGTGTGCCTCTGAGATGTTTTTTTCTCTCTCTTATCTCTTCACAAAATACAACAGGGAGAGAGGAGAGAGAGAAAATAAAAAAAGACCATAGAGTCATATCAAAGCTCCGATTACGATATTATCAATACCATCAGAAAAACCTCGGCGAGATAAATTTAATGACACTAAAAAAAGTCATCAGAGGTAAATAGAGTGGATCACATTTGTTGTCAAAGACAAATGAGTCACCTGCCATCTTTAGACTGCAACTGAGGCACACTCAGGTCATTGTTGGTGACCTTTTCTTAATGTCTTTAGATTCACTTCGTTGATATATATTTTTTTTATGGTGTCGATGGTGTCGTAATGGAAGTTTCGATCTGCCTCTAGTGTCTCTTTTTTTTATTTTTTTATCTACCCTCTCTCCTCTTCTATTTCACTAATTATTTTTAAAACAGTGTTATTTTATCAATATATACATGTTTTTAGCTGGCTAATGAGAGTCATAGATTTGAGTTTTCTAGAATATCTAAGAAAAACATGCTAATTTTCAAAAAAATATATGGAATGGACCGGATATATATATCCTTGTCTTATATTTGGTTTAGTTGGTGGATTAAGCTTTTGTAAAATTCATTTTGATCTTTTAAATTTTTTAGATGATTTATTTTAGTACTTATATTTTATTTGTATAACATTTAGTCCTTTGTGTAATTTTTATCCTCTAAGTTTTCAGTATATGCAGTTAGTTTCTAGATCAGAAAAGTTCTTGCAATAAAATCCCTATATAGATTTTATTTTAATAAACTTATCAAACTTTAATCAATCAAATAAATGAATGAATGAATGATAAATGGATAATATTAAAAAAAAATGAGAAATAATGATCTGATCAATGATATTGGAGATCAATGATATTGGAGAAGCTTGTTTCACTTGCTATGATGGCCCAAGAATTTTGTATCTAGAATAAATTTGGACAATCCTTTGCCTTTACCAATTCAGCAAGTTTTGTTCAATGTTCAATCTTGTTTTGTCCAAACAATATATAATTTGTCACGTTCAGTCCAGTCTTGTTTTATCCAATACACTAAACGCATTTAATGAAAAGGTGATCTAATTTTAACAGTGGATTAGTATTTCCTCGTAATGAGATTATTATCTTATCCAAACAAGATAATGAATAAACCATTTATTTATGTATATACATTAATGTATTAATGAAAAAAATCTTATTTTACACCTTTTTTTGTATAATAGAACTGAAGATGATAAAGAGAAAACTCATGTGCATGCAGGATTTTATTTTTAAAAGTAAGAAATACGAAAGCCAAAGACATTAAAAGAGAAAAAGGTCAGAAGAATTTATAAATCTACAAATCAAATGTGACATGGAAAAAAAATGGAGGATTTGAAAGAAGAGTTGGAGATTTTATCTGAGAATTAATAAAAGAAATTGTGATTGTGGACCAGGATTGGATGTGCCTTATTAATAGGAGATCTAGTTAAATTTAAATTTAAACTTTTTAAAAAAATTAAAAGCGATTAGCAAATCACTGTAGCATTAGATTCATTGCACCTAAATGGAATAATATAATGATTATTTTGTAATTTTCAAATAAAACTAATTAACTTGTTATTGGATAATAGAGTGTTTTTAACTGAATTCTATTAGTCATTATCATATTAAATAAAAATAAATTGATTTTTTAATATTTTATTAGTATAATGAAATGACTAAATACCATTAAAAATATAAAAAAAATTAAACTGACGCCTAGAGATTTTTATATTTTTGTTTTTAAAAACACATTTACATTATTAAGTTACAATTAAAATCAAAATATATTTAGCTTACGTTTTCATCATTTCATTCCTTTTTTTTTATTAATATAATAAGGTTTATTTAGGGTCTATTTGGTTATTTAATAAACATAAATTGTGTTGCACGTATTAGTGTGTGGGTAGTGGTCGAACTATTCGGGTGGCACATATAGAGTTGCTTGACGACAAAGCATCAGCTTCTGGGATTGCGTTTGATTCATGTTAACAACCCTTCCATCTTTGGGCAGCACGTGGGGTCAACGGACCTTCGGTTTGGTGCCAGCAACCTCTTTTTTTTCTTTTTATTTTGTCTATCTTCCTCAATTTTCATATCTGACCCTTCAAATCTTTAAAGCAACCCTTCAATTTATTTATTTATTCATGTTTGGTTCTTGTTCTTTTTATTACTATTTGTTCTACATGAAATAATTTATAAAATTGAATTGTTTTTCAATTCCATCCTCTCTTTTTTTTCATATATTAGACTTGGTCCCATTTGTTTTATTGTTGTTTTTTTAGTTGATATAATTTTTAATTTTTTTAAGATTTCATCCTCTATTTTTTTTCCTATTAGATTTGATCTTCATTCTTTTTATTGTTGTTTTTTTTACTTCTACAAATTTTTTAAATTGATATATTTTTTTTAATTTCATACTTCGTTATTAAATTGATTGAAAATTGAGATTCTTAATCGAATTCAAGTTTAAAATTTAGCGGGTTGTGAGTTTGAAAGATTAACTTATATTTAAGAAATTGGTTCGAGTTTGCTTTTTTTTTTTCCTTCTTAAAGATCATTTTCTTATCTGCAATTTGTTCCATTATAATGGTCCTCAATGTTGTTAGTTCTGATGCATTTGTCTGCAAATGTTGAACTCCTCCATTTTTCTCTGTGCAGCCTCAATGGATGGCCCCTGAAGTCCTCCGGAATGAACCTTCAAATGAAAAGTAATTCATGAAACCGAACCCTGTTATTCTACAAATGGACAAGTGCTGCTTTTCTTCTTTCATGCTAAACAGATTCAATAGAATTGCTTGCTTGCCAAGAGTGGAGGTGACACGGTCCCTCTTCCATCATCTAGCATTCTTAACTCTTGATGTCCTGGACAACTGTCACCTTGTTTCTAGCTCAGAGATCAACGATGTTCAAGCAGAAATCATTAAACCTGATTATCAGCCGAGGTAAAGAAGGGCCATTTTCTCTCTAATTTCTTTTAATTATATCCTTACCAATATTATTCTGAAAATCTAGTTTATGGCATACCCAGTTTCTGCACAGGTCTGATGTGTTTGGTTTCGGTGTCATCCTATGGGAACCAATGACTGTCCCCATTCCATGGATCAAGTTAGATTCCTTAGAGGTATATTACTCTTAATACGCATCTCTTCCATATTACCTTAACGACAGAATGCATGAACATGCTTGTTAATCATCTTCTTGAATTTCTTATAAAATTTGACTGAAATGTGTTTCTTCCATTTAAGAGGTAGCTGGAGTTGTAGGCTTCATGGATAGAAGATTGGTTTTACCAGAAAGCCTTGATCCCATGGTAGCAACTATTATCAGCGATTGTTGGCGAAGGTACTTTCTAAATGTACCCCTACATTTTTCTTAGTAGTAAAATGGGAACTTGCATTTTAATGGAAACCAATTATTTGTTCCAGTTATACAAGCAGCGATCCTGAAGAACGTCCATTTCGAGGAGATAATTCAACGAATGACTAGCATGGTCCAAGAGATTCCTGTAGCAACGGTTCAGAGGACTCCATAGCTTTGAAATTTGAGTTAGATAAATCTGCACAAGAACTCAGCCAGATGAAATACACGTCTTCTTGTTGCTTAACAAGATAGTTGAAGATTGATTAGTGTAGGAAACTGACAAATGTAATTGTAATCATCTGTTTTTCTTTCTTTTTGTTCTGGGGGGGTTGTTAATATTCTCATGAAATCAGCTATAGTGTCTCAACTCGTTAAGAGAATGTTAGTTGAAGCCATGCCAACATGATCCGGTGCGTGCTACTACATCCATAATTGAAGACAATTTACAAAATGTCTGGTGTTCGTGCAAATTATGTTCTATATGCACCATAGCCAATCTATCACCATGTGCAGGAATTTCTAATCTCAACTCATGACTTCTGATTTCATCTTTGTTTTGCTTCATCGTTCATGACAATCAAAATCCCATGGAGAGAAGTCGTCCGGATGTAGTTTTCTTTTTTATTATTGTCCTGCTTCCACAGGCGGCCGAAGGTGTTTGTTTACGTGTCTTGAAATTGGTGTTATGAACGTGGTAGATGTTTTTTTTGTTTGGAAGTTTATTAAAATATTATTTTTTTATTTTTAAAATTTTATTTTAACCATACATACATTAAAACTATTTAAAAATATTTAAAAAATTAATTTAAAATAATAATAATAAAAAAATTTAAACAAAAATTAATAAATTTAACCTCGGTACCAAACGTTTTGACTAGTCTCACTCAGCTTAATTGACTAGTAGATGAATTAATATTTTTTATTTCGCTTTTAATCATGATTGGGACTATCTAATAATATTTAGTAATGGTTTGAAATTGTGGTAATAATTCTAGTTTAAAATATTTTTTATTTAAAAATATATTAAAATAATATATTTTTATTTTAAAAAAATTAATATTAACACATCAAAATAATTTAAAAATATAAAAAAAAATTAACAAAAATATAAAAATATAAAAAAATCACCGCATTTCTAAATATACCCTTAACCTGTGATTTGTGTGGGCTTTGACCAGTCAGCATTCACAGCTGCAGATAATTTTGACCAAGCTGTCCAATATCCTTCCACACCCGTGAGCTAAACAGTTATAAATGTTTAAAATTTGGTATGCAGAAAACGTCGGTTCATTTGACCAGGTCTCCTATTTTGACCATCACAACTCTTTAGAGTCTTAGACCATCAATCCAGTGTACGACCCGTTACACTTTCAGTTCCACCTGTCATGGTCACAATGGCAAAATAAATCATCAACCACAGCAAGATAATTTTTTTAATTTGATACTGATGTCGATGCGACACCGAACTGAATAATAATAATAATAATAATAAAGTATTATAAGTATTTTAGTGATTGTTTTTTTAAAATATTTGTAAAATATATATTAAAATAATATTTTTAATTTTTAAAAAATTATTTTTAACATCAACACATTAAAACATTATAAAAATATAGTATAATATGTGTATTTTTAAAAATTTTAAAAAATTATTTTTGACATTAACATATTAAAATATTATGAAAATATAAAAAAAATTAAATAAAAATATGAATAATTTTTTAATAAAATACTATTTAAAATATAATTTCAAACAGCTCATAAATCATGAAATTAGTATGATATGTTTTTTCTTTTAATTTTGGCTTTTTTTTCTTTCTATTTTTTTCTTGAAAAAAATAATTTTTTTTTAATAAAAATG
>Ga0307515_10004296_pt1 | contig 29586 bp, 31 predicted proteins | sample 17_EM_MG_FD_194513 | JGI IMG/M metagenome (GOLD analysis project Ga0307515, IMG submission 194513) | Populus trichocarpa ectomycorrhiza microbial communities from riparian zone in the Pacific Northwest, United States - 17_EM | ecosystem: Host-associated > Plants > Roots > Unclassified | place... | reverse complement strand
TGGACGCCGCCGCATTTCTGGGCCCTGGCCATCCACCGCCGCGACGACTACGCGAAGGCCGGTGTGCCGATGCTGCCGGTCACGCACGGCGTGCCGTTCACGGCCGCCCGCGTGCTCATCTACGCCGTGGCGCTGCTGCCGATCAGCCTGCTGCCGGTCGCCATCGGCATGAGCGGTCTGCCTTATCTCGCTGCCGCATCACTGCTCGGCCTTCGTTTCATCGGCCATGCCTGGCGGCTGAGGCGGGACGCCCGCTGCGGCATGGCCACCTTCAGGTTCTCGATCGTCTATCTGTTCGGCCTGTTTGCCGCGCTGCTGACCGACCACTACCTGCTGGCCTGAAGGCACCCCCCCCCGAATGGGGTGCTATCCCTAGTTCCTGTGTTGCTGTTGCCACGGTGCCGCACCTATTTTTATCTGCTTGAAGCCCGTCACTGGTCGGGCGCCAGGGCCCCCAATACAGGAGATCGAGATGGTTGAGATTTCAGGGTTCAAGGGTGCGACGTTGGCCGCGGCTGCAGCTTTGGTCGCCACGCTGGCACCGGCGCATGCCGCGACGAAGGTGGTCGAGTTCAACGTGCTCAATGCCACGGCGATGCTTCCAACGCCGTTCGCCGCCGGTGACACGCTGATCCTCGACACCACGGTGACGCAGGAAACCGGGCCGCTGTCTCAGACCATCACTTTCACGCTGGGCGGCGGTATCACCGGCCTTACCGGCCGTGCGGCGTGGGAAGTCTCGCCTGCCGCAGGGCTCGGCCCACGTCTGATCGGCGTCAACATCGACATCTTCAACGCCGCCAACACACTGGTGCTCAGTGACACGTTCGCCGGCGTTCTGGGCGGCTTTGCCATCTCGACCCTCAACGGGCCGATCGGCCCGGGTACCTATCATCTGGTGGCCACGGGCACCGCCGTGCGCGATACGGTGCTGGACTTTTCCATCAGTGCGGTTCCCGAGCCGGGCAACTACAGCATGTTGCTGGCCGGGCTGGGCGTCGTGGGCCTGTTGATGCGTCGGCGCTACGTCGACTGAGGGCTGCCGTCGGGCGCGCCTTCAGCGCCCATGCCAGCGCTTGGTGGCGCGTCGCACCATCTCAGGCAGCAGGGGGTTCTCTTCCTCGATACGCCTCAGCCAAGCCGCGTCGTTGCCGATGCCGTTGATCTCGCGGCGCAGGTATTGCAGCGCGGCTTCGGCGTGCAGGTCGGCGGCGTGGGTGTCCAGGCGGCTCAGCACGGTGGCGAGGTCGTCGCGCAGCACGCGGTGCTCGCCGGTCTCGGGGTCGACGAAGGTGCCGTCCAGCCCGAAGCGGCAGGCCTGGAAGCGGTTGAAGGTGTAGGGCAGGTAGTCGTCCTCGCTGAGCGTGAACGGCTTCTCGACGGTGATCCAGCGCGCCAGGCACTGGATGAAGCCGGCTATTGCCGCCGCCTTCTCGATGGTCAGCGGCGTGTCCAGCACGCGGACCTCGATGGTGCCGAACTCGGGCTTGGGGCGGATGTCCCAGTAGAAGTCCTTCATACCCGTGACGACACCGGTGCGCGTCATCTTGCTGAAGTAGGTCTCGAAGTCGTCCCAGGTCTGCACGAAGGGCGCGCGGCCGCTCAAGGGGAAGGCGAACACCGAGTTCAGCCGCGCCGAGTCGAAGCCCGTGTCCTCACCCTGCACGAAGGGTGACGAGGCCGCCAGCGCGATCAGGTGCGGGATGAAGCGGCTCATGCCGTGCAGCAGCACCAGGGCCTCGTCCGCGCTCGGGCAGCCGATGTGGACATGCTGGCCGAAGATGGTGAACTGCTTGGACAGATAGCCGTACAGCGACGACAGCTCATGAAAGCGCGGCGTCTCGAAGATGCGCTGGCGCTTCCAGTGCTGGAAGGGGTGGGTGCCGCCGCCGCAGAGGCTCACGTCCAGCTTCTCGGCACAGCCCACCAGCGCGTCGCGGATCTGGCCCAGCTCCGACAGCACCTGGCTATAGCCGGTGCACACGCCGGTGGCCAGCTCGATCATGCTGCTCGTGATCTCGGGCTTCACGTCGCCCGGGATCTTGTGCTTTTCCATCAGCCGCATCAGGTCGCCCGACACGGGCGCCAGGTCGTAGTCGTCGCTGCTGACGATCTGCAGCTCCAGCTCCACGCCGAGCGTGAGCGGCTGGGATTTTGAGAACGCGCCCAGACTCATTGATCCGCCTCCTTCTTCTTTGCGCGCCTCGGCGCCGGCGGCAGCTCGCCCGCCAGGCGCAGCGCGAACTGCACGGCGATGGGGCCGACCAGCTCCAGCACCGCAATGCTGGCCAGGATGATGGGCACGGCGCCGGCGGCGAGTTCGGGCTCGGCCCGCATCAGCTCGCTGAGCATGACCAGGGCCGTGCCCGACAGCGGCATCATCGTGATCGACAGGGCCAGGCCTTGCCGCCAGCTGGCCTTGGCGGCCGGTGCCAGCGCGATGATGGCTACCGACTTGGCCAGGAAGCGCGCCGCCATCAGCGCCAGCGCCGCAAATCCGCCGGCCACCAGCACCTTGGGCGACCAGGCCGAGCCGACGATGACGAAGAGCATCAGCACCAGCGCACCGCCCGAAGTGCCGAAGTGGCGCGGCCACACCCAGGGTCGGTCGCTGGTGTTGCGCAGCAGCAGGCCGGCCAGCAGCGGCATCAGCAGCGTGGACACACCGATGGACCTGGCCGCGACGATGGCAAAGGCCACCATGCCGAACAGCAGCAGCGCCGCGCTCTCGTTGCGCAGGTCCAGCCGCCGCGCAGCCAGGTAGCCCGCACCGGCCAGCAGCGCGGCCACGCCCAGCGTCGTCAGCAGCGAGATGGCCAGGCCAGCCAGCGCCTGCGCCAGGTTGCCGCCGTCGTCTGCCGCCCACCAGGTGCGCATCAATGTGAGTGCGACGACGGCGTAGAGCGTGTTCAGCGCCGTCAGCAGCGTGGCGCGCTGCGTGACCTGGCCTTGCGCGCCCAGCTCCATCGCGACGCGGCCCGACACGGCGGCCGGCGCCGGCATGGCCAGGATGGCGCAGGCGATGGCCGTCTGCCAACCGACGTCGAACAGGCGCAGCACAAAGGCCACGGCGACGGCGCTCAGCAGCGCCTCGGCCAGGCTGGTGGCGAGCAGGCCGGGGTTGCGCTTCAGCCAGCGCAGGTGCACGCGGCTGCCGATCTCGAACAGCAGCAGGCCCAGCGCCAGGTCGGTGACCGTCTGCGCGGCGCCATTGAGCGGCATCGCCACGCCGTGGCCGAAGGCACCTGCAAAGCAACCCGCCAGCGTGTAGCCCACCACGCGTGGCAGCCGCGTCGTGGCAGCAATGAATTCGCCGGCCAGCGCGCCGGCCAGCAACACGCCGACGATGAACATCAATTCACTGGGTGGCGTGACGGCGAGACCTGCCCACACCCTGGCGCCACTGTCGAGTGCAGTCACCCTAGATCCGGCAGTTGGGCTCGCCCCAGGGGCTGGCGAGGCGGGTTGATGGCAAGGCGCGACGACGCAGTGGGCCCCTGCCCACAAGGAGAAGCAACGCGGCCAGCGGCCCGAAGCGCCAGACCAGCGGGCGTGCAGCGGTGGGCACCGAAGTGGTGAACGTTGTGCAACGTCCAAGGTGTTGATCCACCGAGACTCGCGCTCAGTAGCAAGCGGTCAACTGTCGGATTTAGAGTCACTTGCTCTCCCTTCAAAATTTCCCGGCGAAGACTAGACGCGTGAGGTGACCCGCCTTGTAGGCCAAGACGCCGAAATGACTCACCCGGCGTCTCGGACAATGCGCCGTATGCAGATCCTCAGCGTCAACACGTCCCGTATCGAGCACTTCGTTGCCACCAATGGCGAGACGCTGGACTCGGCCATCCGCAAGCGCTCGCGCGAGGGCCGCATCGCCGTCGGCCCGCTGGGCCTGGTGGGCGACGAGCAGGCCGACCCGAGCGTGCACGGCGGCCTGGCCAAGGCCGTCTACGCCTACCCGATCGAGCACTACGCGGTGTGGGCCACGCTGCGCGGCCAGGCCCAGGTCGAAGCCGCGCTGCAGCCGGGCGACCTCGGCGAGAACCTGACGATCACCGGCATGCTGGAGGGCCAGGCCTGGATCGGCGACGTGCTGCGTTTTCCGGACTGCGAACTGGTCGTCTCCGAACCGCGCTACCCTTGCTTCAAGCTGGCCGCCCACATAGGCTTCAAGCATGCCGTCAAGATGATGGTGCAGAGCGGCTACTGCGGCTTCTATCTGGCCGTGAAGCACGAAGGCACGATTGCGGCGGGCGAGCGCTTCGAGCTGATCCCGGGGCCGCGCGAGGTCGGCATCTCAGAGCTGTTCAGGGCGAAGATGCGCAAGCGCTGAGCACGCGCCGGATGGCGGCGAGGCTGCGTGTCACGTCGTCGTCCGTCGTGGCCCAGGAGCTGACGCTCAACCGCATCGCCGTGTGCCCCTGCCAGACGGTCGGCCCAGCCCAGCAACTGCCTTCCTGCTGCAGCGCGATGATGACGCGCCGCGTCGTGTCGGCGTCGCCAAAGCTCACCAGCACCTGGTTCAGCACCACGTCGTTCAAGACCGCGCAGCCGTCGGCGGCGAGTTCATCGGCGAAGCGGCGCGCATGCGCGCAGCAGCCCGCCACCAGTTCGGCCACGCCGCTGCGGCCCAGCGTGCGCAGCGCGGCCCACACGTCCACGCCGCGTGCGCGGCGCGACAGCTCGGGCGTGTAGTCCGACGGGTTGCGGAACTCGCTTTCGGTGGGCAGGTAGTCGGCCGAGATGGCCATGGCGGCGCGCAGCGCGTCACCGTCGCGCACCAGCGCCAGGCCGCTGTCGTAGGGCACGTTCAGCGTCTTGTGCGCGTCGGTGGCCCAGGAGTCGGCGCCCGCCATGCCGCGCACCAGCGGCGCATGCGCCGGGCTGGCGGCGGCCCACAGGCCGAAGGCGCCGTCCACATGCACCCAGGCGCCCTGCGCGCGCGCGGCGGCCACCAGCGGCTCGAAGGGGTCGAAGGCGCCGGTGTTCACATTGCCGGCCTGCAGGCAGACGATGCTGGGGCCGTGCAGCGGCGGCAGGCTCTCGGCCCGCATGCGGCCCTGGCCGTCCACCGGCACGCGCACGACGCGCTTGCGGCCCAGGCCCAGCATGCCGAGCGACTTCAGCAGCGTCGGGTGGGCTTCGTCGCCGATGACGACGGTGATGGGCGGCGCGCCGAACAGCCCGTCGGCCTCGACGTTCCAGCCCTCGCGCCGCAGCAGCGCGTGGCGGGCTGCGGCCAGCGCGGAGAAGTTGGCCATGGTGGCGCCCGTCACGAAGGCGCCGCCGGCCGTGGCGGGCAGGCCCAGCAGGTCCAGCACCCAGCCCAGCGCCACGCTCTCGAACGTGGCGGCGCCCGGCGAGGGCGCGTGCAGCGCGGCGTTCTGGTCCCAGGCGGTGGTGAGCCAGTTGCTGGCGATGCTGACCGGCAGCGACGCGCCGATGACGAAGCCGAAGAAGCGCCCGCCGTTCATGCCCAGCGTGGCCGGCGAGCCCAGCTCGTCCAGCTCGCGCAGCGTCTGCTGCGGCGGCTGCGGCCCATCGGGCAGTGGGATGCGCAGCGCCGCCAGCGCGGCCACGGCCGCCTCGGTGGGTGAGACACGGCGCTCGGCCATGCCGTCGAGGTAGCTGATGGCACGCCGGGCCGCGTCTTCGAGCAGTTCATGCATGGCCTGGGCCTTCGCGTTGCGGAAGCGGGCGATTGTGGGACGCGTGATTCAATCTGCGCATCCTCAAGACTTGCCCCCGCGCATGACCCTTCCAGATATCCGGCCGCTGCGGCGGCGCGCCCTGCTGCTGAGCGGGCTGGCGCCAGCGCTGGCATCGGCTGCACCCATGCTGCGGGTGGGGCCGCAGCGCGCCGTCAAGTCCCTGGCCGCCGCCGCGCGCCAGGCGAAGGACGGCAGCTTGATCGAGGTCGATGCCGGTGACTACATCGCCGACGCGGCCACCTGGCCCCAGCACGACCTGACCCTGCGCGCGGTGGGCGGCCGAGTGCGCGTCGTTGCCGCAGGCGCGCATGCGCAAGGCAAGGGTCTGTTCGTGACGACGGGCCAGCGCCAGCGCATTGAAGGCTTCGACTTCAGCGGCTGCACGGTGCCCGACCGCAACGGCGCGGGCATCCGCGTCGAGGCCGGCTCGCTGACGCTGGTGGACTGCGGCTTCCGCGACAACGAAAACGGCCTGATGACGGCCAACGACGAGGCCATCGAGCTGGACATCGTCGACTGCGACTTCGGCCCCATCCCGTTGCGCGAGGGCAAGACGCACAACCTCTACGTCGGCACCATCAAGCGCCTGGCCGTCTCCGGCAGCTACTTTCACCACGGCATGCTGGGCCACCTGCTGAAGAGCCGCGCCGCCGTCAACCACATCCTCTACAACCGCCTCAGCGACGAGATCGGTGGCCGCGCCAGCTACGAGCTGGAGTTCCCCAACGGCGGCGTCGCCATCGTCATGGGCAACCTCTTCATGCAGAGCTCGACGACGGAGAACCCCCACGTCATCTCCTTCGGCGTCGAGGGTGCGAAGTGGCCGAAGCAGGCGCTCTATCTCGTCAACAACACGCTGGTGGACCAGAAGCCCAGCGGCGGCATCTGGCTGCGCGTGACGCCAGCGCAGACCGACGTGGTGCTGGCCAACAACCTGCTGGTCGGCGCACCCAAGCTCGCGGCCGAAGGCCACTGGACGCGCCGTGCCAACTTCCAAGCCGACTGGGACGAGTTCGTCCGCGCCTCGCGCGAGGACTTCCGCCTCAAGCCGGAATCGTCACTGCGTGGCAAGGCGCAGGACGTGGGCGAGGCGGAGGGGCTGAAGCTCAGCCCGGCGCGTGAGTACCGGCACCCGCACGGCAGCGTCGCGCTGAGCGGGCCGGCGCGCAGTCCCGGCGCCTTCCAGACTTAGGCAGCGCGGACCGTCGGGTAGTCCGTGTAGCCCTCGGCGCCACCACCGTAGAAGGTCTCCTTCCGTGGCGCGGCCCAGGCCAGGTTGTCGCGCAGGCGCTCCACCAGGTCGGGGTTGGAGATGAAGGGCCGGCCAATGGCCACCGCATCCACGCGGCCGCTGGCCACCGCGTCCAGCGCCAGCGCGCGGTCGTAGCCGTTGTTGGCGATGTAGGGGCCGTTGAAGCGGCGGCGCAGCTCGGCGTAGTCGAAGGGCGCGTTGTCGCGCGGGCCGCCGGTGGCGCCTTCCACGACTTCCAGGAAGGCCAGCTTCAGCGGTGTGAGCTGTCGACGACGTAGTTGAAGAGGGCCTGTGGATCGCTGTCCTGGCCGATGTCGTTGCTGGGCGTGACCGGGCTCAGACGCAGCGCCGTGCGGCCCGCGCCTATCGTGCCGGCCACGGCCGTCATCACCTCGATCAGCAGCCGCGCGCGGTTCTCGATGGAGCCGCCGTACTCGTCGTTGCGGTCATTGGCGCTGTCACGCAGGAACTGGTCCAGCAGATAGCCGTTGGCGCTGTGAATCTCGACACCGTCGAAGCCCGCGGTCATAGCGTTCTTGGCCGCCTGCACGTAGTCAGCGATCAGCTGCGGCAGCTCATGCGTGGCCAGCGCGCGCGGCACGTCGGTGGGCACCAGCTCGCCATGGGCCGCATAGGTCTTGGTCTTGGCCGCGCGGTCGGTGGACGACACCGGCTGCTGCCCGCCCGGCTGCAGGCTGTTTACCGAGATGCGGCCCACATGCCAGAGCTGCACGACGATGCGGCCGCCGTCGGCGTGCACGGCGTCGGTCACCTGCTTCCAGCCGGCGATCTGCTCGGGACTGTGGATGCCCGGCGTGTCGAAATAGCCCTGGCCGTCGGGGCGAATCTGCGTCGCCTCCGTGATGATCAAGCCGGCGCCGGCGCGCTGGCGGTAGTACTCGACATGCAGCGCATGCGGCGTCTGCTGCGTGGCGCGGTTGCGCGTCAGCGGCGCCATGACGACGCGGTTGGCCAGGGGGATGTCGCCGAAGCGGGCGGGGTCGAAAAGGGTGGGCATGGGCTGAACAAGAGGCAACGATGGGACGCAGGCTAAGCGCGCTGCGGCATCCCTGCGATCCGTGCGGTTGCTTGGGAATGTGATATCAGCCACTCCACGGCAGCAGGCGGGGCAGCAGCAGGCCGGCCGCGCCCTCGAGTGCCGCATAGATGAACAGGATGCGCAGCGCCTCCAGCGTCTTGTTCGCGGGGCGCGGCGCCAGCCCTCGCATCCAGCGCAGCAGGTAGTAGAAGGCCGACAGCAGCACCGCAGTGGCGACGCTGCCGTGCCAGGCCGCCATCGCGTAGACCGTCGCGCCCTGGCCGCTGGCGTCGCCGCGCAGCCCGGCCTGCCACCAGTCGCGCACGTCCACGGCCAGCGCTGCGGCCAGGCATAGCGCGCTCAGCGTCATCGCCACGGCGCTGGCGCCGCTGCCGCGTTGCAGCCTCGCCATCAGCGGCCGACCGGCCCAGGCGCAGCCGGCAGCAGCAGCCAACAGCGCCAGCCCCGGCCCCAGCGCGCCTTGCGGCGCGGCGATGCGCCACCAGTCGGGATGCGCGGCGAACAGGTAGAGGTAGCCGAACATCGCCATCAGGAAGATCATGCCCAGCGTGACGCACAGCAGCACCGCCGCCCACCAGCCGTGGGCCTGCGGGCCGGCCACGTAGGTCGGCAGCAGGATGCCGGCGCCGGCGTCGACCTGGTTGTGCTCGATGTGGCGGTCGTTGGACCAGACCCAGCGCATCACGCAGACGATGGTCAGCACACCGCAGAGGGCGCTCAACGTCATCGCCTGCACGGTCAGCAGCAGGAAGAAGCCGGCCGTGAACAACGCGGCCAGCAGCGGCCACCAGGACGGACCCGGCATGATCTGCACGTACTGCGGCTCGGCGCGCGTGGTGCTGGTGATCAACGTTTCGCGCTGGCCGGTGGCGGTGTTGGGCAGGAAGTAGCGCCCGGCCTCGACGTCCGCGGCCAGCTGCGGATCGGCCCACAGCGGTTCCAGGTCGTTTACCACCGGGATGGAACGCACGCTGTAGTTGCCGGCCGACAGCCATTCCAACGTGCCGCCGCCGAAAACATTGCGCGCATTGCCGCCGCTGCCAGCGCGTGCATAGCAGCGGATGGCGTCGATGAGGAAGAGCAGCACGCCGGCCGCCATGATGAAGGCGCCCATGGTGGAGATCAGATTCGGGATGTCCCAGGCCCGCTCCGGCAGGTAGGTGTTCACGCGCCGCGGCATGCCCATCAGTCCGCTCAGATGCATGGGCAGGAAGCAGACATGCACGCCGACGAAGCACAGCCAGAACACCCAGCGGCCCAGTGTCTCCGACAGTTGCTGGCCGTTGATCATCGGCGTCCAGTAATAGAAGCCGGCAAGCAGCGGGAACACCATGCCGCCGATCAGCACGTAGTGGAAATGCGCGACGACGAAGTAGGTGTCGTGCGCCTGCCCGTCGAAGGCGACCATGCCCACCATCACTCCGGTGAGGCCGCCCATCACGAAGATGAGGATGCCGCCGACGAGGAAGAGCGACGGCACGTTGCGCTGGACCTTGCCCGAGGCTAGCGTGCAGATCCACGCGAACACCTGCGCGCCGGCAGGAATCGCCACCGCCATCGACGCCGCCGAGAAATAGCCTGCCGACGCGCCCGGCAGGCCCACGGTGAACATGTGGTGGGCCCACACGCCGAAGCTGATGAAGCCGGTGGCGATCATCGCCAGCACGACCAGCTCGTGGCCCACCAGCTTCTTCTGCGCGACCGTGACGATCATGGTGGACACCATGGCCGAGGCCGGGATGAAGATGATGTAGACGTCCGGGTGGCCGAAGAACCAGAACAGGTGCTGGTAGAGCAGCGGGTCGCCGCCGCGCGTGGCGTCGAACAGCGGCCAGTTGAAGGCGCGCTCCAGCTCCAGCAGGAAGGTCACCATGATCATGGCCGGGAAGGCCAGCAGGATCATCACGCCGAAGATCAGGATGGCCCAGGCGTAGACCGGCATCTTCGCCAGCGTCATGCCCGGCGCACGCGTGCGCAGCACGCCGACGATCAGCTCGATGGCACCGGCAATCGCGCTGATCTCGATGAAGCCGATGCCCAGCAGCCAGAAGTCGGCGTTGATGCCCTTGGAGTACACGCCCGAGCTGAGCGGCGGGTACATGAACCAGCCGTCGGACGGCGCCAGGCTGAAGAAGACCGAGCTGAAGAAGACGACGCCGCCGATGGCATAGGCCCAGTACGAATAGACCGACAGCCGCGGGAACGGCAGGTCGCGTGCCGCCAGCATCTGTGGCAGCAGCATCACGGCGATGGCCTCCACGGCCGGCACGGCGAACAGGAACATCATCACCGAGCCGTGCATCGTGAACAGCTGGTTGTAGGTCTCCTGCGGTACCACGCCGGCCATCGGTGTGGCGAGCTGCACGCGCATCACCAGCGACAGGATGCCCGCCGCGATGAAGAAGCCGAAGGCCGTGACGATGAACAGGAAGCCGATGAAGTTGTTGTTGACGGCGCTGAGCGCCCGCCAGCCGGTCGGTGTCTCCCAGACCTTCTCCAGTGCCTTGAGTTCGCCCGCGAGTCGGCCGCCCTGCGTGGGAAAACGCGCGTAGAGATTCGTGTCGAAGCCGGTCTCCGACGGCGCCGTGGCCGCGGCGCGGACGGCGCCTTCCACGCCGGGGCTTGCGGCGCGCGTCACTTCAGCGATTCCATGTAGCTGGCCAGCGCGTTCAGCTCGTCCCCCTTCAGCGAGCGGTAGGCCGGCATGCGGTTGTTCGGCTTGATGGACTGGCTGTCGCCGATCCAGCCGATCAGCGTGGCGCGGGTGTTGGACAGGATGCCGGCGCCGAGCGACTGGCGCGAACCGACATGTGTGAGGTCCGGCCCCGAGATGCCCTGCGCGTCGGTGCCCGCCACCCGGTGGCAGGCCGCGCAGCCCACCTCGTTGAACAGCTGCTTGCCGCGCAGCGCGTCGACGCTCAAATTGACAGGCAGCGGCTTCAAGCGCGCGGCCAGCCAGCGCTGCCAGTCCGCCGCCTCGTGCGCGACGACGACAAAGCCCATCAGCGAATGCGCGCCACCGCAGAACTCGGCGCATTGCCCGCCGTAGCTGCCCGCCTTGTCGGCCTGGAGCTTGAGCCGGTTGGTGCGGCCCGGGATCATGTCCATCTTGCCGCCGAGCTTGGGCACCCAGAAGCTGTGGATGACGTCCTCGGACACCATGTCCACCACCACCGGGCGGCCGACCGGAATGTGCAGCTCGTTGGCGTCGGCGTGGAGCTCGCGGCCCGCGGCGTCGAGATACGACACGCGCCACCAGTAGATGTTGCCGGACACGCGCATGCGCAGCTCGTCGCCCTGGATGGTGGTCAGCCCGCGCATCATCGTCAGCCCCCACGCCAGCAGCAGCAAAAGCACGGCGGCCGGCAGGATGAGCCCGAACCACTTCACGACGCGCTCGCCGCCAAGACGGGCGCGCAGCTCGTCGCTGCCGTACAGCGCCACCCACATCGCCACGCAGACGCCGATGAAGATCAGCGTGGCCCCCCCGATCAGCACCCAGGCCAGCGTCGTGACCGAGTTGGAGAACGGGCCGTGCGGGTCCAGCACCGGCGGCGGCCAGCCGCTCAGGGCCTCAGCGAGGCTTGAGCTGGAGGAGGTAGGCGGCGACATCGCGAGTGTCCTTGTCGGTCATGGGAATTGCCGGCATGGCGGTGCCGGGGATTTGTGAGGGCGCGTTGCGCACGAACTGCATGAGCACGCCGGGCTGGTTGGGCAGGCGCCCGGCGATCAGGCCTTGCTTGCCGAAGTTCTCCAGCGACGGCCCGAGTCCACCGCGCGGCCACTTCACGTCGGGGAAGGCGTGGCAGGCCGCGCAGCCCTTGTCCGCGACGAGTTGCCGGCCGCGGGCGATGTCGGCGTCGTTCAGCGTCGGCGTGCGGTCGGGCGGACCGTCGCAGGCGGCCAGCATCAGCACGAGGCACAAAGCTGGCGCGCGTCTTGCCATGAATTCAGCTGCCATGCGCCACCTGCCTCTCTGCCTTCTGCTGCTGCTCACCGCCTGCACCGACCGCATGGCGCCCAGCGACGACCGCTGGAGTCGCGGCGGGGAGCTCATCGCGATGAGCGGCGGCGAAGCCGGCGCGCGCTACGCCTGCGTCAGCTGCCACGGCGCGCGCGGCGAGGGCAACGGCTTCGACGCGCCGCGCCTGGCCGGGCTGCCGAACGGCTATCTGCAGAAGCAGATGGAGGACTACGCGCAGGGGCTGCGCCCGCACGCGGTGATGCGCGACGTGGCGCGCTTTCTTGACAGCCACGAGCGCGTGATGGTGGCGAACTACTACTCTGCGCTGCCAGTCACGGCCAGCGAGGCCGTGGCGCCGGCCGTACCAGCGCTGTATGTCCGCGCCTGCCAGCAATGCCACGGCGCGGGCGCCGCCGGCACGCCGCTCAGCCCGCCGCTCGCCGGCCAGCCGGCCCCCTACCTCGCCCAGCAGTTGCAGGACTGGCAGGTGGGGAAGCGGCGCAATGATGGCAATCATGAGATGTTGAAGGTGGCGCAGCAGATCAAGGCCGATGAGGTCCAGGAGCTGAGCCGCTATCTGTCGCAGATCCCACCACGCCCGGCACGTCCGGCCCGTTGAGGTCCAGCATGGACTGCAGGACGCGATCGCGCTTGAGCAGGTAATGCAGCACCGCCGCGCCGGCATGGCCGGGAATGGCCAGTGCGGTGATCCAGACGACCCACGCGTGCACCGTCGCGGCCCCCTGCATCAGCGTGAACTGCAGCTGCTCCGACAGCTGGTCGAACGGCAGGACGGGGAAAGGGATGACGCCGGCGATGGACAGCGGCAGGTCGCTGGGCAGCGTGGACCACATGACCCAGCCGCTGATCGGCAGCGCGAAGAAGCTGCAATAGAACCAGACTTCCATCGCGTGGCTGGCCCTGCCCGACAGCGAGTCCTCATCGACGTTCTCCGGCGTGCCGATCTGGCTGCGCCATAGGAAGCGCAGCGTGCCCAGCACCATGATGGTCAGCCCGACCTCGGTGTGCGTCTGGTAGCCCAGGTACTTCTCGCCGCCGACCGGTTGCCAGCTCAGGTACCAGCCATGGCCGAGCTGGAAGACCATGAGCGCCGCCATCACCCAATGGAAGGCCACGCCGATTGGCGAGTACATGCCGCGCCGGTGGTGGCCTTCGGCCCATTCGATGGCCTGGACGAGGTTCACTGGTGCACCCTTCGCGCTGCGCGCTGTCCCGCCAGGCGGGAGCGAGCTTGCTTGGGGCGGCCCTGCGCTGCGCTCATGCCGCCCCGACGCTCAGTCCGCGCTCGGCCTGCAGCCAGCGCCAGCCGATCCACATCGCGGCGGCCAGGTAGGCGGCGCTGCCCGGCGCCCACATCAGCAGGCCGGCGAGTTGCTGGTCTTCCAGCGGCGAGATACCCCAGGCCAGCGTCGACGAGAAGTGCGGCTCATACAGCGGCCGGCCGGCAAACAGGATCAAGGCGCCCAACAGGCCCATCAGCACCATCGTCACGAGGATGGCTGCAATCGCTGCGGCGGGCGAGGTGCGCCGCACCGCGAGCCAGAACGCCGTCGCGCTGGCCAGCAGCGAACACTGCATCAGTGCGTACAGCGCATCCGACGACAGCGCCGCCGCATAGGGGGCGGGGGCATGCCAGGCCCAGAACACCGCAGACGCGAGGGCGGTGCAGGTCCACAGCGGCGCGGGCGGGCGGCGCAGTGCCAGGCCCAGGCCTTTCGCCAGCAGCGGCGCGATGACCAGCACCAGCGCCATGTGGTGCGCGACGCGGAGGGTGAAGAAGGCCGAGCTGAGCGCGCACAGCGGCGACACGTAGAGCAGCACCGCCAGGCCCCAGGCCCAGCGCAGGCTGCCGCGCTGCACTGCCGACGGGCGCCACAGCGCCAGCGCGAGCAGTGCCAGCGCGGCAAGCAGCAGCGGGTCGAGGTTCCAGCGGGTCAGCCAGACGTCCGGGCCGGGCGCCTCGCCGCAGTAGGGGATCCAGGGTCGAGGGCCGTCCATGCCGGTGCGTGGCACGCGGCTTGCCCGGCCTCGCGGCCATCTCCAGCGGGGGAGGTACGTCGCCACGCCGAGGTTTGCGGCAACTTTTACTGCAGCTTCGGCTGTTCGTCTCGCCAGCGGGAACGGTCGGCCTGCGGGCATTTCGATTGCCACGGCGGCACCATGCATGCCGTCATCGCCGCCGCCGCGCTGCCGCTGTTTGTCGGGGCGCTGCTCGCCGACCTGGCCTACAGCGGCAGCTTCCAGATCCAGTGGATCAACTTCTCGTCCTGGCTGATCGCCGGGGCGCTGCTGCTCGCCGGCCTCGCGCTGCTTTGGGCGGCGGTGGACGTGCTGCGACGGCGCCCGCGCGGCGGGATGGTTTATCTGCTGCTGCTGCTGGCGACCTTCGTGCTTGGCTTCGTCAACGCGCTGGTGCATGCCCGCGACGCCTGGGCCACGATGCCCACGGGCGTGGCGCTGTCGGCGGTGGTGGTGGTGCTGGCCGCCATCGCCAGCGGAGTGGGTCTCGCGGGCTGGCGCCGGAGGGCGGCATGAGAGCCGCGTTGAAGATCGGCGCGGTTGCCGTTGCCGCATTGGCGGCAACGCTGAGCTACGTCGTCGCGCAAACCACGCCCAGCGCCGGCCAGCACGGTGCCAACCCCGAATTGCCGGCCCCGCAGCGCGGCCTGCTGCCCGACATGGGCATCGCCGAGCCTGCCGGCTGGGACGGGCGCCAGCCCACCGTGCCGCAGGGCTGGACGATCAAGGCCATCGCCACCGACCTGAAGATCCCGCGCCAGACGCTGGTGCTGCCCAACGGCGACATCCTCGTCGCCGAAGGCAGGGGCGGCGGCGCACCGGTGCTGACGCCCAAGGACTTCATCGCGGGCCTCATCAAGTCCAAGGGCACGACGCCGGTCAAGGGTGGCAACCAGCTGACGCTGCTGCGCGACGCCGATGGCGACGGCACCTACGAGGGCCGCTGGGTCTACGCCGAGAACCTCAACGCGCCCTACGGCCTGGCCTTCGCGGGCGGCAAGCTCTTCGTCGCCAACCAGGACGCGCTGGTCCGCTTCGACTACGTAGCCGGCGAGACCCGCGCCGCCGCAGCGCCGGTCACGGTCGCGCTGCTGCCGTCGGCCATCAACCACCACTGGACCAAGTCGCTCGCTGCCGATGCCGATGGCAAGTTCCTGTATGTGGGCATCGGTTCCAACAGCAACATCGGCGAGCGCGGCCTGGCGATGGAGGAGCATCGCGCGCTGGTCTGGCAGGTCGACGCCGCCACCGGCGCCGTGCGGCCCTTCGCCACCGGCCTGCGCAACCCGACGGCGCTGGCCTTCGAGCCCGGCACCAGGCAGCTTTGGACGGTCGTGAACGAGCGCGACGAACTCGGCCCCGACCTCGTGCCCGACTACCTGAGCTCCGTGCGCGAAGGCGCGTTCTACGGCTGGCCCTACGCCTACTGGGGCCCCAACGCCGACCCGCGCGTCAAGCCCGGTAACGACAAGAAGGTGCAGGCCACTGTGCGGCCGGACTACGCCTTGCAGTCGCACTCGGCGCCGCTTGGACTGGCGTTCGCGCAGCCGGGGCTGCCGGCCCCCTTTGCCGAGGGCGCCTTCATCGGCCTGCACGGCAGCTGGAACCGCAAGCAGCCGGTGGGCTACAAGGTCATCTTCGTGCCCTTCTCGGGCGGCAAGCCCAGCGGGCCGCCGGTGGACTTCGCCGCCGGCTTCCAGGCCGACGGCAAGACCATGGGCCGCCCGGTCGGCGTAACGCTGGACCCTAAAGGCGCCGTGATCGTCGCCGACGACCTCTCCAACACTGTCTGGAGAGCAGTGCCTGCTCGCTGAGCCCGCCGCGCGACAATTGCGCATGCTCGCCTATCGCCACGCCTTCCATGCCGGCAACCACGCCGACGTCCTCAAGCACCTGGTGCTGACCCGCGTGCTGCGCTACATGGCCGAAAAGGACAAGCCCTACACCCTCATCGACACCCATGCCGGTGCTGGCGGCTACTCGGTCGAGGGCCGCTACGCGCAGAAGAAGGCGGAGTATTCCGAGGGCGTTGCCCGGCTCTATGACCGCAAGGACCTGCCCGCGCCGCTGGCCGACTACATGAGCCTGGTGCGCGCCTTCAACCCCGACGGCCAGCTGCGCCAGTACCCGGGCTCGCCGGCGATTGCCAACTTCCTGCTGCGCGAGACCGACCGGCTGCGCGCCTACGAGCTGCACTCCACCGACCACCGCATCCTCCTCAGCTACCTGGAGAGCCGGCCCAACACCCAGGTCAGCGACCGCGATGGCTTCTCGGCCATCCGCGCCGAGCTGCCCTCGCCCACGCGCCGCGCCGCGCTGCTGATGGACCCGTCCTACGAGATCAAGAGCGACTACGGCAAGGTGCTGGCGGCGCTGCGCGAGGCGCTGGAGCGGGCGGCCGACACGGTCGTCATGATCTGGTACCCGCAGCTGCAGCTGCTGGAGTCGAGCCAGCTCGTCCCGCGCCTGAAGGCCAGTGCCGACGCGACCGCCAAGAAGGGCTGGCTGCATGTGCGCCTGACCGTGGCCGAACCCGCCGACCGCCCGGACGGCAAGGGCCTGGGCATGCTTGGCAGCGGCATGTTCATCGCCAACCCGCCGTTCACGCTGCACGACGAGCTGGCCGAGTGCCTGCCGCTGCTGGTGGAGAAGCTGGGGCAGTACGACGGCGCGAACTTCGTGCTGGAACAAAAGGCGGCATGAAGGCCGCGGCCCTCGCGCTGGCCGCCCTCATCGGCGCGGCGCAGGCGCAGACCGGGCCGCATTTCGTCCATGGTTCCTGGGTCAATGTGCGCGAGGACGGCGCCAACACGGCGCGGGCCATCGAGCGACTGACAACGAACACGCCCGTCGACGTGACGGCACGGCAGGGCGACTGGTGCGCGGTGCGCTTCGGCGCGGGCAAGACGGGCTTTGTCGCCTGCAACCTGCTGGGTCCGAAGGCGCTGACGCTAGCCGACGCGGCCGGCAAGCCGGCGCGGGCCTTCTGGATTGCGCCGTCGCCGAACCGGCTGGCGGCGTATGGCCTGTCGCTGACGCCGCCGCCCGCGTTGCGGCTGTACGCGCTGAAGAAGACCTTGCAAGCCGGCGAGACGGTGCGCTTCCCGCCCGTGGCGGAGTTCGAGGCGGCCAAGAAGCTGATGAAGGTTGGCGTGAAACTGGACCCGGCGTGGGAGATCAGGCGCCCTGGGCCGGCCGACCCTCTACCCGCGCTGAAGGGCTACAAGCTGCGACCTGCACCCATCAAGCCGTCGCTGTTCCGCACGCATGACGGCGTAGCGCTGGTGTCCGAGCAGGACGCGGACGGCTTGGCGGCCGTCGCAGGAAGCCGCGTCAGGCTGACACCCAACGGCCCGCCGACAGGCTGGTATTCCCGGCACATGGGGCCGGAGATCGAGGGTGTGACCGGTTTCTGGGATGTGGGCCGCGCGGTGCTGGCCTTTGAGCCGGCCATGACGCTGTACTCCGTGGCCGCCAACGGCCTGGTGGGCGCGGCCAATGCGCGTGCACTGGCCTTCGCGGTCGGTGGCGAGGGCCACTACTGTGGCGCGCGCTATCTCGGCAAGAGTTTGGGGCTGGCCGAGGCGGTGATGCAGGACTACACGTCCGAAGAGGGGTCGGACATTGCGCTACAGCGCGGCTACCCCATCCTGAAGGACGGCAGTGAAGTGCTCGTGTCGTTGGCCGTACCGCGCGACAGGCCGCTGCGCCAGAGCGCCAAGGTGCGCACGCAGTCCGAGCCGGTGAAGCGACTGATGATGTCCGATGGCAAGACCGCGCCAGATCCGTCTCGCAACATCCAGGCGCAGGCCGTGCTGCGCGAGATCGACCTCGACGGTGACGGCGTTGCCGACGTGCTGCAGATCGAAACGCCGCGGTACGCCGGCGAGATCAGCCTGGACGTGGTTTACCGCCGCGTCTGGTACGTCAACATCAACGGCCAATGGTTCGATGCTGGCGCCTGGGAAGACCAGGACTGCACCTGAGGTTCAACGCGCTCGCGACGGCAGGCTGACGAATGCCGCCAGCACCAACGCCTCGCCCAGCACCTCGAAGCCTTCTTCCAGTTCGGCGATCGGGTAGGGCATGGCAACCTGGTCGACTGTGATCGCCCACAACCCCACGGCCAGGCCCGCCCACAGCAGGCCCCGGCTCATCCGCGACTGCATCGCACGGTCCAGCGCCCACGCCGTCAATGTGCCCACCACGGCCACGCCCAGCATCGGCAGCTCCCGCACCGCCTCGAACCGGCACAGCGCCGTCCACTCCTCACAGCGGTACTTCCACAGCTCATGCCACATGAATTGCTCGTCCAGCGCCAGCGTGAACATCGCGGCGGCCATCCAGCCGCCCAGCCACTGCGGTAGGCCGCCGTCTGCCGCTAAACGCAGCGACATCGCTGCCAGCGTCAGCAGCAGCGCGCTGGACAGCCAGGCCACCGGCGACGCGTCCGAGCGGAAGGCGCGCTCCCACACCGGGGCGAAGCTCCAGGCGCTGATGGCCATGAAGCCGACAACGGCGACAAGAGCGGCGGCGACCGTGGCAGCGCGAGTGAGAGGCGGACGAGCGGACATGCCGGCGATTCTCCCGAGTTGCTGCTGCGCCTTCCCCGAGTCCATGCGCTGGGCCGACAATCCCGCGCCATGAGCACCACCCAAGACCTCACCGACGCCGAGTTCGCCGAACTCGACGAACTCCTCGCCGCCACGCCCGAGCCGCTGCAGCCGCTGGACGCCTCCATGCTGGACGGCTACCTCTGCGGCGTCATCGTGCAGCCCCGCCTCATCGAGACGGACGAGTGGCTGCCCAACATCTTCGACTACGACGGCGGCCTGCTGCCCGACAGCGTCGACGCGACCTGGCTGGACCGCCTGACCCAGCTCGTCGAGCGCCGCCACGCCGCCCTGAGCCGTGGCCTGGCCGAGGACGGCTGGTTCGACCCCGTCGTGCTGGAGGTGGACGAGGACCAGGAGCCCGACCCGCTGCCGGATGACGCAAGCGAGGAGGAGCAGTCCGCCCGCGCCAGCTACGACGCGCTCGGCCCGCTGTCGCGCTCGCTGATGCCCTGGGTCGCCGGCTTCCAGCATGCGGCGCTGTGCTTCCCCGAGCTGGCCGACATGCCCAACGACGACGTCTCTGCCGCGCTGGCCCGCCTGTACCGCCACCTGCCGGCCGAGACGGACGAGGAGAAGGAAGTCGTCGCGACGCTGAACCGCGAATTCCCGCTGAAGGACCTGGACGAGGCCATCGAGGAGATGGTGGCCACGGTGGCCGACCTGGCCGACCTGACCGAGGCCGAGCGCTACCGCGTGGAGACGATTCGGCGCGACACGCCCAAGGTGGGGCGCAATGATCCTTGCCCTTGCGGGTCCGGGCGCAAATACAAGACCTGCCATGGTGCGAACTAAGGACTTGCGGGACGGACCGCAGGCGCGCAGCGCCAAGCTCCGTCCCCAACTGACATGAGGTTGCAGCTCCTGTCGGACCTGCATCTCGAAACCGAGTCCTATCAGCCGGTGCCCGCGCCGGGCGCCGAGCTGCTGATCCTGGCCGGCGACATCGACTCCACCTGGCGCAGCTTCGAGTTGTTCCGTGGCTGGCCGGTGCCGGTGCTGTTCGTGCCGGGCAACCACGAGTTCGACGGCCGTGACGTGGACGAGGCGCGCGAGGCGCTGCGGGCTCACGTCAACGCCATCGGCCTGCGCATGCTGGACGACGAGTCCACCGTGCTGACCGACGTCCAAGGCCGGCGTGTGCGCTTCATCGGCTGCACGCGCTGGTGCGATTTCGACGCCTTCGGCCCTGGCGGTCGCGACCGGGCGATGCGGGCGGGCGGCTACTTCCAGAAGGTCATGCAGGCCACGCGCCAGGGCGAGGTCTTCGGCGTGGACGCCGTGCGCGCACTGGCGCTGGAGAGCCGCGCCTGGCTGGCTGGCGAACTGGCCCGCACGGGCGACTGGGAGGCCACGGTTGTCATCACCCACTTCGCCCCCAGCCTGAAGAGCGCCGACCCGCGCTACGGCCGCCAGCCCGGCACGGCCAGCTTCTGCAACGACGATGAAGACCTCCTGCCCGGCGCGCAGCTGTGGTTGCACGGCCATCTGCATTGCCGGCAGGACTACCGGCTGGGCGAGACGCGCGTCGTCAGCAACGCGCGTGGCCATTTCCGCAAGGGCGAGGCCGATGGCTTCGACGGCCAGCGCCTCGTCAATGTGTTTGAACGGGCTTGATCCGCAGCGCCCAGATCACGCCCGCCACCAGCAGCACGACGCCCGCTACCGTGGCCGGTGGCGGTGTGCGCTGGTTCCATATGAAGGCATAGGCCAGCGCGGCCAGCGTCTCGAAGACGATGAGCTGGCCCGACAGCGAGGTGGGCAGGCGCTGGCTGGCCTCGTTCCAGCACAGCGTGCCCAGCCAGGACGAGCACAGGCCGATGGCGGCCATCAGGCCGATGAAGGCCAGCGGCCGGTCGCCCAGCGGCAAGGTGTAGCCGGCCGGGATCAAGGTGCCCGGCGCGGCCAGATGAACAAGGCCCAGCAGCAGCACGCCGATCAAGGCCATCGGCAGCGTGACGAGGCCTTGCGCCGTGGCCCACGCTCGTGGGCTGCGGTCGCTGTGCGCGCGTAGCCAGTCGGCATTGCGGATGGGATACCAGGTCCAGCAGGCCACGGCGGCCACGGCCAGCAGCGCCCCTTCGGCATAGCGGCGCGGGTCGCCGGCCTCGGCTTGAAGCACCAACAGTTCGTCGCGGTTGACGAGGGCGAGGCCGGCGGCGATCAAGGCCAGCGACGGCGCCAGCTTCAGCCACGGCAGATGGCCGTCGCGCACGCGGTTGCGGTGGTTGGCGCAGACGGCGATGACGACCGGCAGCGTGCCGATGATCATGGTCGGCAGCGGCGCGCCGGCGCGCTGGATGGCGGCCGACAGGCAGAGGTAGTACAGGAAGTTGCCGATCAGGCTGAGCTTGGCGGCCTCCCACCAGTCGGCGGCGTGCAGCTCGCGCAGCACGCGCCGGTCCAGCAGCAGGGCCAGCGGCAGGGCGATGAGGCCGAAGGCCAGGTAGCGACCCACCGTCAGCAGGGCGGGCGCATAGCCGGGCAGCATGACGGGCGCGACGAACACCAGGCCCCACATGAGGCCGGCGGCAAGAGCGAACAGCAATCCAAAAAGCATGGGCTATTTGAACCGGGCGGCGACGGCGGCTCGTTGCTCCGCCGTGTAGTGCAGGCCCAGCTTGCTGCGCCGCCACAGCACGTCGTCCGGGCTGCGGGCCCACTCGTGGTCAGTGAGATGGTGCATTTCGGACTCGAACAGGCCCGGCGCGATCTCGGCGCCCGGCGGTGCGGCGAGCAGCTCGGCGGCCACGCTGCCGTAGGCGCGGGCCAGGCGGGCAACCATGGCCGGCGCGCGGTCTGGGTGGCGGGCCTGCAACTCGGCCGTGAAGGCGGCGATGTCCACGCCATGCCGGCCCAGGTCGCCGCCGGGCAGGTGGGTGCCGGCCGTCCACGGTTTGCGCGCATCGCCCATCAACTCACCGATTTGCGTGGCGCCGTCCTCGGCCAGCTTGCGATAGGTCGTCAGCTTGCCGCCCCAGACGTTGAGCAGCGGCGCGCCGCCAGCCACGTCCGTCTCCAGCAGGTAGTCGCGCGTCACGCTGGACGCCGAGCCGCCTTCGTCCAGCAGCGGGCGCACGCCGGCATAGGTCCACAGCACGTCGGCCGGCGTCACGGGGCGGGCGAGATAACGGCTGGCCTGCTCGCACAGGTAGGCGATCTCGCCCTGCTCGATCTGCGCGTGCGATGGCGGTTCCTCGTGCTCGGGCAGCTCCACGTCCGTCGTGCCGATCAGCGTGAACTGCTTTTCGTAGGGGATGGCGAAGATGATGCGGCCGTCGGCGTTCTGGAAGATGTAGGCGTGGTCGTGCGTGAAGCGCCGGTCCACGACGATGTGGCTGCCCTTGACCAGGCGCAGCCCGCGCGCCGGCAGGCCCTGGTCGCGCAGGAAGCGCTCGGCCCAGGGCCCGGCCGCGTTGACGAGGGCGCGGCTGCGAACCTGTCGCCCACTTTGCAGCGTGACCTGCCAGGCGTCGGCGCCGCGCTCGGCGCGTGTGACGGCGCAGCGCGTCAGCACCTCGGCGCCTCGGGCCTGCGCATCCAGCGCGTTCGCCACGACGAGGCGGGCGTCGTCCACCCAGCCGTCGGAGTAGACGAAGCCGCGCGTGAACTCCGGCTTCAGCGGTTCGCCGTAGACGCTGCCCGCCAGCCGCAGGCCGTGCGAGCCCGGCAGCAGCTCGCGGCGCGCGAGGTGGTCGTACAGGAAGAGGCCGATGCGGATCATCCACGCCGGTCGCAGATGCGGCGCATGCGGCAGCACGAAGCGCAGCGGGCGGATCAGATGCGGCGCGCTGCGCAGCAGCACCTCGCGTTCCTGCAAGGCCTTGCGCACCAGCGAGAACTCGTAGGTCTCCAGGTAGCGCAGGCCGCCGTGCACGAGCTTCGTTGAAGCGGACGACGTGTGCGAGGCCAGGTCTTCGCGCTCGGCCAGCAGCACGCGCCAGCCTCGGCCCGCAAGGTCGCGGGCCAGGCCGGTGCCGTTGATGCCGCCGCCGACGACCACCACGTCAAAATCGATCATTGGGTCACTCTAAGGGACAAGTGATGGATGCACTGCTGGCGCTTGACCAAGGCACCTCCAGCTCGCGCGCCGTGGTCTTCGGTCGCGACGGCCGGCTGTTGGCCGTCGCGCAGCGCGAGCTGACGCAGCACTTCCCGCAGCCGGGCTGGGTCGAGCACGACGCCGCCGAGATCTGGGAGAGCCAGATCGCCTGCGCACGCGAGGCTTTGGCCAAGGCGGGTGTGAAGGCGGCCGCCATCGGCATCACCAACCAGCGCGAGACCGTCGTGCTGTGGGACCGCAAGACGGGTGTGCCGCTGCACAAGGCCCTGGTCTGGCAGGACCGGCGCACGGCGGCCTTCTGCGAGGACTTGAAGCAGCGGGGCCTGGAGCCACGCGTTCGCGAGCTGACCGGCCTGCTGCTCGACCCGTATTTCTCCGCCACCAAGCTGCGCTGGCTGCTCGACAACGTGCCCGGCGCCCGCGAGCGCGCCGAGCGCGGCGAGCTTGCCTTCGGCACGGTGGACAGCTGGCTGTTGTGGAAACTGACCGACGGTACCGTGCATGCGACCGACGCCAGCAATGCGTCGCGCACGCTGCTGTTCGACATCCACCGCGGCGACTGGAGCGACGAGCTGCTGGGCCTCTTCGGCATCCCGCGCGCGCTGCTGCCCGAGGTGCGGCCCTCGGCCGGCGTCTTCGGCCAGGCCGCCGAGTTCGGCATCCCCATCTCCGGCATCGCCGGCGACCAGCAGGCAGCCCTCTTCGGCCAGGCCGCGCTGCAAGCGGGCCAGGCCAAGAACACCTACGGCACAGGCTGCTTTTTGCTGATGCACACCGGCGCGCAGGCGCGCACGTCGACCCAAGGCCTGCTGACCACGCGCGCCGCGCAACTGGATGCCGCGCCGCAGTACGCACTGGAAGGCAGCGTCTTCGTCGGCGGCGCGGTCGTGCAATGGCTGCGCGACGGGCTGCATGCCGTGCAGGCCAGCAGCGAGGTGCAGGCGCTGGCCCTGAGCGTGCCCGATGCCGCCGGCGTCATGTTCGTGCCCGCCTTCGCCGGCCTGGGCGCGCCCTACTGGCGGCCCGATGCGCGCGGCGCCATCCTGGGCCTGACACGCGGCACCACGCAGGCCCACATCGCCCGCGCCGCACTGGAGAGCATCGCCTTTCAGAGCGCGGCGGTGCTGGCGGCGATGAATGCCGATGTCGGTGCGGCCGAGCGGCTGACCGAGCTGCGCGTGGACGGCGGCGCGTCGGCCAACGATCTGTTGATGCAGTTCCAGGCGGATCTGCTGGGCATTCCCGTGCTCCGGCCCAAGGTCATCGAGACGACGGCGTTGGGGGCGGCGCTCCTGGCGGGCCTTGGCGCGGGTGTCTATGCGTCGCCGGAAGAGATCGACGCCATCTGGCAACTCGACCGTGCCTTTGAGCCGAGCATGTCACGCGACGAGGCGGGAGAGAGGTTGATGCAGTGGGACAGGGCGGTAAGGCAAGTGTTGGTGGAGTGACTGCACCCCCGATGACTGTCGCGCAGCACATCATGTCGGAACCTCCACGCATGCCCAACGTCGCAACGCTCAGGTTCAGCGAGTCCATCGTCAGGCAGGCCACATGGGCGTTCTGGCGCCGTACCGTCGGGCTGGGATTCCCGCTGGTGACGGCCGCTCTTGCCGCTTACGTCGGCTACCTCGCCTTGAACGGAGATCGCGGCTGGGAAATCGGCATGCTGGGCGCCTGCGTGGTGCTCGGCCTCGCGGTCCTGGTAGCGACCTATGTCGTGCACTACCGGAACGGGCGGCGGAAGCTCCTCGACATGGGCGACCCGGTAGCGAAGATCGCGGTGGACAGCAAGGGCTTCACCATCAGTTCGGGCATTGGCAGCTCAACCCTCAAATGGTCCTCGGTCCACGCGGTGTGGCGCTTCGATGGCTTCTGGCTCGTGCTCTTTTCCAAGGCGCACTTCATGACGCTGCCGCTCAGCGATATGGCGCCGGAAATGCAAGCCTTCATCCTTGAGCGCGTGGTGTCGGGGGGTGGAAGGGTCGACGACTGACTTGTCGGGCAACTGTCCGGCGTGCTGCTGACTGAAAGAACAGAACAGGATGGATTCATGCGAAAGACGTTGATCGGATTGGGCGCAGCCCTTTGCCTGCAAGCAGCCGTGGCGCAGGAGGTCTCGCGCGTGAATGCTGAACCTGTGGGGCTGAGGTCGTTGACGGCACATGTGCAGGGCCGCGTCGCCGCCCAGCCCGACGGCACGCTGCAGCGCCAATGGCCCGGCACCTACTTCGAGACTGCCTTCCAGGGCGACGAGGTCTATTTCCGCGTCGGTGCGGGTGACGTCAGCCTGCGCCTGAACGTCGATGGCGACGCTGCAATCCCACTCGTCAAGCCCGCTGCCGGCCTGTACCGCGTGGCCAGATTCAAGCGCGGCGGCGAGCATCTGCTGCGCGTCTCGGTGGCCAGTGAGAGCCAGGGCGGCCCGACCGTCTTCGGCGGCTTCCTGATTGGCGCGAACGGCAAGCCCGCCGCGCTTCCCCGCCGCGGCCGCCAGATCGAATTCATCGGCGACTCCCACACCGTCGGCTACGGCAACACCTCGGCCACGCGCCAGTGCTCGCAGGCCGAGGTCTGGGCGACGACGGACACCTCCCGCGGCGTGGCGGCGCTGGTAGCCGCGCACTACGGCGCCGACTACCAGGCCAACGCGATCTCCGGGCGCGGCATCGTGCGCAACTACGACGGCTTCGCGGCCGACACGCTGCCGCAGGCCTATCCATTCGCGCTATTCGACAAGAGCCGCGCGGCCGACCTGGCCGGCTGGCAGCCGCGCGTCATCGCGATCGCCCTGGGCACCAATGACTTCTCAACGCCTTTGCGCGCCGGCGAACCGTGGGCCACGCGCGAGCAGCTTCGCGAGGCCTACGAGGCCGCCTATATCCGTTTCATCGATGAGCTGCACCGGCGCCATCCCGGCGCCTACATCGTCCTGTGGATCGCTGCCGGTGACGGCGCCGAGGTCCGCACCGAGGTCGCGCGCGTGGCCGAGCAGGTGCGGCGCTCAGGCAACCCGCGCGTCGGTTTCGTGCCCGTGGCAGGCCTGAGCATGTCGGGCTGCGACTGGCACCCGAGCGTCGCGGATGACAGGCAGGTCGCCGACGCCTTGATCCGCCATCTGGACGCGCAGAAAGATGTCTGGCCCGGTGGTCGAGCCGACTGAACCTGGCCGCGCTTCAGCCAGCTCTGGCGGCGCGCCGTTTGAACAGGCGGCCGCTGCGCCATAGCCGGAACAGCGTGAAGCTGCTGGTGCTAAGCAGCACCGCCCAGCAGGCCGCAGCGATCAGCCCGCCGATCTGTGGCTGAGTGAACATGAACACCCAGACGTAGAGCCACCAGGCCGCACCCAGCGACGCGATCAGGCAGATGGCTGCTTGCAGCCGCTCGGGCAGGCCCAGGCAGGCGGCGGGAAGAAAGAAGACGTTGAACACCGCCAGCAGCATCGCCAGCCCATGGGCGACGCGCCCGGCCTCGAGGTCGTCCCGACCCGCTTGCAGCAGATCGACGCCCTGCATCGCCGTTCTCACCGTCGTGGTGGGTTGGGCCTCAGCCGGCCCCTTTTGCGCACATTGGGACAGTGGCAGCAGGAAGCAAGCGACGAGCGCGAGGGAGGCGATCTTCTTGAAGATGTCCAAGGCGCCCATCTTGTTCATCGCAATTTTTCGAGGCCCCGGTAGGTCGCCTGCTGCCGCTGCCGACCGACGCTCCTAGGCGCGGCTAGGAGTTGCTGTCGCTGCCGCTTTCCTGTGCCAGAAAGACGATCAACACGATGGCGCCGATCAGCGGGATCAGGGCGATGAGCTGCCACCAGCCGCTGCGGCCGGTGTCGTGCAGGCGGCGTGTTGCCGCGGCCAACGAGGGCAACAGCGTGCCCAACCCAAACAGGTAGTAGAGCCAATGGCTAACCAGCCCCGTGACCACGTAGCCCAGGAAGAGGAAGAGCACAAACCACCAATATTCCGAGCGGCTCGCGCGGCCCGAGAAGTCGACGTATTTGTTGAAGCAGACTTTGATCGATTCCTGGAAGGTCATGGCCTCTCCCTGAGGGGTTGGGTGGCCGGCATGCTAGGGCGTCGTCATGCGCGGTGCACACCTAAAAACCCAGGCTTTCGCCAGCGCCCACCAACGTCGCCACCCCCAGCACCGCAAAAATCACCGCCGCGACCCTGTGCACCAACTTCACCGGCAGCTTGTGCGCCAGCTTGTCGCCCACCAGCACGGCCGGCACGTTCGCCAGCATCATGCCGGCCGTCGTGCCGGCGATGACGCCGATGAAGTCCAGCGGGTAGCGCGCCGCCAGCGCCATGGTCGCGATCTGCGTCTTGTCGCCCATTTCGGCGAGGAAGAAGGCGATCACCGTCGTGACGAACACGCCGTGGCCCGGCTTGGGGGCGTTGTCTTCGTCGAGCTTGTCGGGGATCAACATCCAGCCGGCCATGGCGATGAAGGACAGCCCGAGACCCCAACGCATTGCCGTCGGGCTGATGAGGCTGGTCAGCCAGCTGCCCAGCGCGCCGGCGGCGGCGTGGTTGAAGACGGTCGCGACGAAGATGCCGGCCACGATGGGCCATGGCCTGTGGAAGCGGGCCGCGAGCATGAAGGCGAGGAGCTGGGTCTTGTCGCCAATTTCGGCGAGGGCCACCAGGCCGGTGGCGATGAGGAAAGCTTGCATCGAGCGGGATTTTCGCCGGCCCTGCTGACACGGATTGACAGGCAGCCGGGCGCAGCATGCGGCCTTCACAAGTCAGGAGCCCTCATGAACTTCGCCTACACCCTTGTCTATGTCGCCGACGTTGCCGCGTCACTCGCTTTCTTCGAGCAGGCCTTCGGCCTGAAGGCGCGCTTCCTGCACGAGAGCGGCGCCTATGGTGAGGTCGACACCGGCGCAAGCGGCACCAAGCTGGCTTTCGTCGACCACGCGACCGCGCGTGACAGCGTGCAGCAGGACTACGTGGCCGCCGACACCAGCGACAAGCCGCTGGGCATGGAGATCGGCTTCACGGTGACCGATGTTCAAGCTGCTTTCGACAAGGCCGTGGCGGCTGGTGCGAAGGCGCTTGCCGCACCCGTCACCAAGCCCTGGGGCCAGACGGTGGCCTATGTGCGCTGCCCGGACGGCACGCTCGTCGAACTCTGCACGGCCATGGGTTGAAGCTGCCCCTTGTTGGGCGGCCCGAAGCTGACTCGGCGCGGGAAGTGAAGAGCTGACCCTGCGCGAGCGACAGCAGGGAGCTGCTGATGGAGCCCAGCGAGACCACACCGACCCGTTGCGTCCCGCAGGACCGTGAGGAGGCGTAGATGCTCATGCTGATGTTCGACCTCTTTGTCGGCGACACATGTCTTCCGCAAGGGGCATGCCCGCTGCCCTACAGTGCCCTCCCATGCGCCGCGCCGACCGCCTCTTCCAGATCGTCCAGCTCATCCGCGGCCGTCGCCTCACGACGGCGGACTACCTCGCCCAGCGGCTGGAGGTGTCCATGCGCACCGTCTACCGCGACATCGCCGCGCTGGCCCAGCAGGGCGTGCCCATCGAGGGCGAGGCGGGCGTGGGCTACCGCATGCGGGCCGGTTTCGACCTGCCGCCGCTGATGTTCAGCAAGCAGGAAGCCCAGGCCCTGGTCGCGACCGTGCGCATGGCCGAGTCGCGCCTGGACGCGGCGCTGGCCCGCCAGGCCGAGAACGCGCTGAGCAAGATCCTCGCGGTGCTGCCGCTGGACGCGCGCGCCGCCGCCGAGAGCCTGGCGCTGTACGCGCCGCTGCCGGCGCTGGACCCGCAGACCAGCGCCCATCTGACCGTGCTGCGCGAGTCCACCGAGGCGCGGCGCAAGCTCAAGCTGGGCTATCTGGACCTGGGCGGCGTGAGGAGCGATCGCATCGTGCGCCCGCTGGCCTGCCTGTTCTGGGGCCCGGTGTGGACGCTGTCGGCCTGGTGCGAACTGCGCAACGACTTCCGCAGCTTCCGCGTCGACCGCATCGAGACGCTGGAGCCGCTGGAGAGCTTCCGCGACGAGCCGGGCAAGACGCTGGCGGACATGAACCGCCGCCGCGAAGACTGTTGACCCCTCGTCCAGTCTTGACTCTGCTGAACGCGGGAAAGCCTAGCCGGTCCCTCAAGAGGACGGCGATGCCTGCCGGATTGACCGGCAAGCACATCACCAGAGCGGGCCGGCGCTCGGCCGCTGGCGCCTCAGCGCTCAGCGACGTGCAAGCGCCGCAGCTCGGCGGGTGACGCGGCGCCGCTGCAGAACAGCGCCATGCGCAGCTCCTGCTCCTGCTGGGCCATCCAGTCGTCCAGCGCGGCGTCGCCCCACAGCGCGGCCTGGATGGCCGGCCTGGCGTAGCCCACGCGCTCGGCGCCCAGCGCGATCAGCTTGGCGGCGTCCAGCCCGGAGCGCACGCCACCGCTGGCCCAGGTCTCGATCTCCGGCACCAGGCGCTGCGCTGCGCGGACCGAGTCCACCGTCGATTCGCCCCAGCCGGCAAAAGTACTGGCCGCCTGGGCCTGCAGGCTGTCCTGCAGCGCCCTGCCGCCTTCGATGCGGCCCCAATGCGTGCCACCAAGGCCGCCCACGTCCAGCGCGCCCAGGCCCAGGCCGGGCAGCTTGGCCAGCGTGCGCGCCGAGAAGCCGCAGCCGGTTTCCTTCAGCAACACGGGCACGTCCAGGCCTTCGCAGACGGCGCGCAGCGCCGCCAGGCCGCCGCGGAACTGCGGTGCGCCGGCCGGCTGCAGGCATTCCTGCAAGGCATTGAGATGCACGGCCAGCGCCTGGGCCTGGGCCGACTGCATCAGCCGGCGCAGCAGCGCCAGCGGCGTGGCCACCACCTGGCTCAGGCTGAGGCTGCCGATCAGCAGCAACTCGGGCGCTGCATCACGCAGGCGCTGCCACTG
>Ga0307515_10004295_pt1 | contig 29590 bp, 21 predicted proteins | sample 17_EM_MG_FD_194513 | JGI IMG/M metagenome (GOLD analysis project Ga0307515, IMG submission 194513) | Populus trichocarpa ectomycorrhiza microbial communities from riparian zone in the Pacific Northwest, United States - 17_EM | ecosystem: Host-associated > Plants > Roots > Unclassified | place... | reverse complement strand
ATTGCGCCCTACGGCCACAGTGAGCAAGCCATGGCCGCCGAGCTGCTGCCGACCAAGCTCACGACGGGCATGCTGGTGCTGGCCGACCGCAACTTCTACGGCTTCAAGCTCTGGCAGAGTGCCTGTGTGTCAGCATTCACCTGCTCAAGGGATGACCATCATGCGACCGTCACCCAGCAGATGGGAGTGGCAGTCCTTCTGCGCGTTGTCGCAGTTCTTGGTCCAGACCTTCACGATCTCTGGCTTCCAGGCCATCATGTAGTCGCCGTGGCCGCTGTAGCCCGCCGGCTTGGTCAGGTCGTAGTTGTCGCTCGACAGCCGCCAGTACTTGGTTTCGCCCGTGACCCTCACCTGGTAGAGAACCTGGTAGGCGATCTGCGGCAACGCCACCGGGTGCGACGCCGGGCAGTTGCCGGTGTTGTTGGCTTTCACGTTCACCGGGTTCGTCATGTGGCTCTTGTGATCGGGTGAATCGAGGTTCACACCGTCCCAGCATTGCGGGAAGTCGACGCCCATGATGAGCCAGGAGTTGGCCGTTGCCGGGCAGTCGGTCGGGATGCTGGATGACCAGTTGCTGTTGCCACCGTCCCAAACGCAGGCGTAGATGGCTGCGCTGCTGGGCGCGCTGGGGTTGCCCTTGGCGTCGCCGGCAATCATCCGCAGGCCCAGCGGCACTTCGGTGATGGAGCTGGGCGGCAGCGCATAGCCCGTCTTGTAGTAGAAGTTGGACTCGAACATCGGCGCCAGCGGTGCGCCGGTGCGGGTGTCGATCATCGACGGCACCCAGTAGGCACTGCGGTTGATGGTGCCACCGCGGCAGGTGCTGTTGCCGGTGCTCGACAGGCTGGTGGCCGTCGAGTACGCGTCGATGCCGGTGTTGCCGAAGAAGGTGTGCAGGTGGCTCTTGCCGGGCTGGCCCGGGTACACGATCGGGTCATCGAACGCGTATTTGGTCACTTGGCAGCCTGTGCGGAAGGCTCCGATGTCGGATGCCGGTGCCACCTCGGTGGTCGACACCAGCATGTCTTGAGACCAGCCGCCCACAGGGTTTTGCGTCAGCTTGGGAATCAGGCTCGTGTTGATCGTCACCGTGGGCGCTGGGGCGGGGGCGGGGGCGGGTGCTGGCGCTGGCGCAGGTGCAGGTGCAGGTGCAGGTGCAGGTGCAGGTGCAGGTGCAGGTGCAGGTGCAGGTGCAGGCGCTGGTGCTGGTGCAGGTGCAGGCGCTGGTGCAGGTGCCGGCGCTGGTGCTGGTGCAGGAGTCGGCGCTGGTGCAGGTGCCGGCGCTGGTGCTGGTGCTGGTGCCGGTGCAGGAGTCGGCGCTGGTGCCGGTGCAGGAGTCGGCGCTGGTGCCGGTGCAGGGGTCGGCGCTGGCGCAGGTGCGGGCACGGGGGCCGGTGCGGGAGCAGACCCAGAACCGCCATTCGAACCTGAGTCATTCGTGGCGATGTCACTTCCGCCGCAAGCGGAGACAGACACAGCGGCAATCAAAGCCAAACAGGTCATGTACCTGTTGTAGGTGACGGTGCTCATAGTCATGTCAGATCTTCCAATTTAGATAACTCGACTGGCGTTCATGACGCGAGTCGCGGCAGCAGACTTCTGGACCTGATCGCTCACGCGACTCTTATGATGGTTGTTGTCGGCATAAGCACACACTCACCAAAGATCATTGTCATGGGACTTCTCGATTGAGATGTATGCGAGTGTTTCGACAACTGCGGCCCGCTCTTGGTTGAATCTGCTTACACAGATCATCTGGGGAGTGCCGGTCGCGAAGTACGTCGCAATACCTATGCCGCCGCGAGAACGACCCAAAGCCGCCGCAAGACGTCAATCACGTAACCAGGGGGGTGTCGGTTTGATACATAACCGACCAAGGGTGCGGGTTTCCTCGGCTGGCCGAGGAACATGTGTCAGTGCGACACCACCGAAAATTCAGAAAGCTGTCGAGTCAGCCATTGGATCTGGCGGCTCATGAAGGAATGAGAAGCTCACGCCTCAATTCGTGCTCAGGCCTGCCATTCGGGCGCGATCGGCGTCGGGCAGCGACTGCAACAACGCATCCACGAAGGCCTGATGTACCTGCCAAGCATGTGCCGTGTCAGGGTCGATGGACGACACACGAACCAGAAGACCGTCCGGCACGCGCCCCGCCAGAGTTGACTTCAATTCGGAGAGGCGCTTCTGGATTCGGTTCTCGACGACACCACCATCCAAGGTCGACCAATACGTCACCGGCTCCCTCCGCGGGCCCATGCTGGTTTCCAGGCGGCGCACGGAAATGGAGCCTGAGGACGTAGCCAAGCTGCCGGTAACGTTTTGGTACACAGTAAAGCCTTGGGCCGGATAACAAACCTCGGGTTTGTGAACCTCCAGGTTGCCGCGCTGGTCATTTCCGTAGGCGATCGTCAGCATGACCACCTGCCCGGACGAATTGACGTAAGAGCGCGTCAGCACCTGGCTGTAGAGCTTGTCGATGAGTTCTTTCGACTGAGGATTCACCACCTGCACCGCCGCGGCCATCTCATGCCAGAGGCCGAACTCCCGGGGCACGACTCGCTCCAAATCCATCGGTGCGAGGCGGGCGCCAGCGAAATCTCCGTCGCGAAGCATCACCGGAGCAATGCTCGCAGCACCCATGGCCAGCCCGAGAACCAAGGCCCTGGCGAACATGCTCACGACAAACCTCTCTTTGCAGCGCCAGGCTCGAGGCTGGCTTCGCAGCCGACAGCAAGGTCATGGGGTCGCAAATGAGAGCAGTCCACCTTGTGCGCCCTCACAAGCCCAAGGCCTGGCCCGTCGCGGGAGGGGACTGCTGACTCGCCTTCCCGAAACGCCGCCGGACAGCCAGCGCGTTGAGTGCAACGCCCGCCAACAGCGCAAGCTGCACAGCGAATTCCAGGTGGTATCTGTCTTGGGAGACAACGGCGCTATGAATGGCGCTGTAGAAAGCGATGGTGATCACGACGGGTCCGCACATTGCGCGCCAGAGTCCGCGCATCTTGACCAACACCCACAGGCCAGCGATGGACGCCACCAAGATCAGTGCCCACGTGGCATGGGCAAAGAGTTTCAAGGGCTTCAGCGCCGATTCGCCGAAACGCGCGGACAGGCCAGCTTCGTTCCAGGCCACGCCAATCGACTCATGGCTGTAGAGCCAGATGAACTTGCGAAGCGACCGCCAGACAAAGCCCGCCGGGTCGGCCACGATGTAGCCCTTTGCGAGCTCGCCAAGCGCCTTGTCTTGCTTGTCGTCGCGCAGCTTCTCGGCCCAGGCCGGCATGTCCATGTGCTCACCGGTCGTGCCGGGGGCGTTGCCCATCCACAAGGTCACTCCACCATTCGTCGATATCAGCACGACCTCATGGTAAAGCTCGTAGTTGCGCAGGGTCCATGGGGCGATGATGCAGGCCATCGAGATCAGCGCAGGGATCACCAGGCGCAGCTGTTCGAACACCGCAGCCTTTGACAAACCACGTTCGAGCAGCACCGCCACGCCGATGACCGCCGGCAAGGCCATCGCCACGGGTCTCACCAGCGCCGCGCAACCGAGCAATGCTCCGGCCACAACGCCGCGCAAAAGTGCCTGGCGGTTCGGTAGCGTCCACACGTCGAGTGCTGCCGTCACGAACACCAGAAACGGCAACTCGCTGGCCAGCACGGTGGTGAACATCACCAGTGTTGGCCACAGCGCCAACACCCAGCCGCTGTAGAGCGCGCAGCGTGCGCCATAGAACCGGGTGGCCAAGCGCATCGTCAATACGATCAGGCCTGCCGACAAGACCAGATTCAGCCCGACGATGGCGTTGTATTCGGCACCGAAGACACGGAACAACGCGGCATAGATGAGCGAGGTTCCTGGAGGCCAGAACGAGAAGGGTTCGTTGGCGTTCCAACCGAACACGCCGCTCGACACGAGCGTTCGGGCGAACGTGTCGTACGCATGGCTGTCCGAGACAGGCATGACCGGGATCACCACCGCCCACACCAGACGCAAAAGCATGGCCACCGCGAGCAAGGTCAACAACCGACGCAACGATGCCCCTGAGCCGAGCACACCTTGCTGGTCTGCCATCACAGGAGCCGGCCGTTGGTTCATCACACAGTTGCCGCCAACAGAACACACCCGATCAGCAGGGCAATGACCCAGCTCTGCTTGTCGGTCGCTGCAAAGACCACCGGATCGTCGTGCATTTCACCTCGATGCGCCTTCATCCAGACCCGGCTGATCCAGTAAAGCATTGGGGGCAGCACCAGCCACAACGCCCAACGCCGGGGATAGAGCCCGTTCAAGTCGGGGCTGTTGACGTACAGCGCGAGGATCAATATCGCCATGTAGCCCGCAGCGGAGCCCAGACTCACCAGCACGGGCAGGTCCGACACCACATAGCCTCGCCCGGCAGCTTTGGTTTTGTTTTGCTGGATGGCCACCAGCATTTCCGAGTACCGCTTGACGATGGCGAGACTCAGGAACATGAACATCGAGAACGCCAGCAACCAGAACGAAGGCACGATCGACGTCGCAGCCGAGCCGGCGATGATGCGCGAGGTGTAAAGAGACGCCAGCATCAGCACGTCAACGATGACCTGATTCTTCAGCCAGAACGAATACAGGCACGTCACCGCGAAGTAAGCGACCAGCGTGCCCGCAAACGCAATCGGCAACTGGGCCGCAATCAACGCCGAAGCCAGCAGCAGGCCCGGCGCCATCACCAACCCATGAGAAATGGGCAGCGCCCCGGAAGCAAACGGACGATTGCGTTTGCGTGCGTGCACCCGATCAGATGACAGATCGAGCAAGTCGTTGATGACGTATACCGCCGAGGCGCACAGGCTGAAAGCGGCGAATGCCAGCAGCGCCGCCGTGATAGGCCCGGCGGAGAGTTGGTGTCCCGCGAGGACGGGCACGAAAACCAGCAGGTTCTTCAGCCACTGGTGAACGCGGATCGCCTTGGCATAAACCTTGAGCGATCGTGGCAACTGCTTGACCACCTGCAAGACCGACACGCTCGCTGCAGCAGCTTTGTGCAGCGACTGCGAAGAACTGACCACGATCGCGCCGGCACTCACGGCCCACACCGGCAGGTCGGCACGCGAGTTCCCTGCGTAGTCAAACCCGCCTCGGCCGAACAGGCTCTCGAGGTGCGCGGCCTTGTTGGGCCCCGCGAGATTGATCAGCGCATCTGTGGCCTCGACGCGATCGAACAGATCGAGGTGGGCTGCGATGGCTTCGGCCTGCCCACGTGGCGATGCCGTTGCAAGCACGACGCTGCGCCCTTGGGCGCGCGCATGCCTGATGAGGTCCAGCACCTCAGGGTCGTACGGCAAAGTCTGGGCATTCAGCGACACCCGTTGCGCGATCTGCTGCTTCAGGTGGGCCTTGCCCTTCAACAGCCAGAACGGAAGTTTCAGCAGCGACAGCGGCGATGACTTCGCCAGCAGCAGCACCGACTCATGCAACAGATCCGTTCGTATCAAGGTCCCATCGCAGTCCACGCAGAGGGGCAGGCTTCGAGTCATCGTCATCATCCGCCCCTGGCAATCAACACCACACCGGCTGCGATCAGAACGGTGCCTGCAACACGCTGCACGCCGATGCTGTCCCCCATCAGCCACCACCCGAGGAACATGGTAAGAATGAATCCAATGCCCACGAAGGGATAGGCAAAACTGAGTTGAACTCGCGCCAGAACCAGCAACCACACCGCGGCACTCAAGAAGTACATCACCAGCCCGCCGATGACCCAGGGGTTGGTCGCCACCAGCATCACCGATGAGGTCCAGTGCTGCTGGGCCAAGGACAGGCCGATCTCGCCCTTGCTCATGCCGGTCTTCAGCAGCACCTGCGCCACGGCCGACATGCCGACGCTGACGAGGATCAAGATGAAAGTGCTCGCAGCGATGTTCATGAAGCCAATCTGTTCAAAGAAAACACAAAAAGTCTAATCGTAGGATCTCGCAAGATCGGGCTCAAGTGTGCTGGATAGATCACGAGAGTATCGACCTGCGACGACAAAGAACATCGGAGTCATGCGAGCTGCCACCGAGGTGTCAGGTCACTGCCGATGCGCACGAGACGAGCGACCTGATCAAGAAGTTGAGCGATCAATACAACAACTGCTTCAACTCCAAGCCACGGGTCAGGTCAGGGCGTAAGCGCCACGCCGTTCAGCGTAACGTTGCCTGCTGCAGAAGCTTGCGTCCAGGTCAGCACCAGTTGCTTGGACGCCGCCGCTGCCGCGAACGTCAGCGTATAGCTGCGCACGTACTGTCCAGCGGCCGTCGTGGTGGTATCGACAAAATCAGCCGCCGAACCATCGGACAGGTGGGCTCTAAAAGTACCCGACGACGCCCAACCGCCCACATACACCGTCACCATGCGACTCGCGGTGCCAGCCGGTACTGTCACCGAGAAACCATTGCCCAAACCCCAGACGTATACGCCATTGGTGTTGGCAGTGCCCGTCGCCGTGGGCGTGCCACCCGTCCATGACAAGGCGCGCAAGTCATTCCCATAGGCCACGGGGTTGCCGCCTTGCACCATCGAGTAAGCGCTAATCTGGTTATCACCGGTGGCCTTGCGCGTGAGGCCCGGAACGCCTCCGTCACCCCAATGCACCCAATCGCCTGTCCCGACGGTCGTGAGGTCGGCCTCAGTCGTTGCGGTGCTGATCGTACCGGTGAGGAGACTACCGGGCGTCGCGGCCTGCACGGTCCAGTTGAACGTCGCATTGGCACTACCGCCCTGTCCGTCCTGCACGGTGACCACGACAACGCTCGTACCCAAAACCGTCGGCGTGCCGCTGATCACGCCTGTGCTCGCATTGATGGACAACCCCGCGGGCAGTTCCGTCGCGCTGTAGCTCAACGGGTCATTGTTCGGGTCGCTGGCGCTGATACCCAAAACCAGCGCCTGACCCTGGACGCTCGCCTGCGCGGCCGGGATGACGATCGTCGGTGGCAAATTGGCTGGCGCCTGAATCACCCACGTGAAATTGGCGGTGGCGCTGCCTCCACGACCGTCTTGCACGGTGACTGAAGAACTGTTGCTGCCCACGGTGGTGGGAGTCCCACTGATGACGCCAGTGCCGGCATCAATGGTCAAGCCGGCAGGCAAGCCGACGGCACTGAAGCTCAAGGTGTCACCGTCAGCATCTGAAGCGCTGATGCCCAAGGTCAACGCCTGGCCTTGGGTGCGGGTCTGAGCTGCAGGCGTCACCAACGCGGGCGGATTGTTCGACGCCGTCACCAACGCGCCGAGTGCCACACCGTTCAAGGTGACGTTGCCAGCCGTCGAAGCTTGTGTCCACGTGATGACCAACTGATTGTTCGCCGCCATCGACGCATAGGTGATCGTGTAGGTGCGTACGTATTGGCCCGTCGCGACCGTGGTGGTGTCGGTGAAATCAACCGCAGAGCTGTCCGACAGATGCGCTCTGAACGTACCCGACGAAGCCCAGCCGCCCACATACACCGTCGCCGTTCTGCTCGCGGTGCTCGCCGGCACGGTCAACGTGAAGCCGTTGCCCTGGCCGGAGACGTACAAGCCATTGGTGTTGGCCGCATTTGCTGCAGTGGGAGCGCCATCGGTCCATGAAAGTGCGCGCAAGTCGTTGTTGTAGTTGGTCGGGTTGCCGCCGAGCACCAGCGCGTAGTTGCTGATCTGGCTGCCGCCCGTGGCTTTGCGCACCAAGCCTGGCACCGCTCCGTCGCCCCAGTGAGCCCAGTCACTGGCGCCGACCGCGGTCAGGCCGACGCTGGTGGTGGCCGTGCTCACGGCACCGGCCAAGCTGCCGGGCAGCACCGCCTGGATCGTCCATGCAAAAGCAGCCGCCCCGCTTCCACCGCGGCCGTCGACCACCGTGACCACCACGTTGCTGCTGCCGACGGTGGTGGGTATGCCACTGATCGTGCCGGTCACTGCATTGATGCTCAGGCCAGCAGGCAAGCCGACGGCACTGAAGCTCAAGGTGTCGCCGTCAGCATCACTCGCGCTGATAGTCAGAGTTACAAGCTGGGTCTGGGTGCTCGTCTGCGCTGCCGGTGTGCCGACCACCGGTGCCTGATTGGACGGAGGCGCCGCCTGGATCACCCACATGAAGCTGGCGGTGGCACTGCCTCCCTTGCCATCTTGCACCGTCACGACGACGATGTTGCTGGCCACGGTGGTCGGTGTACCGCTGATCACGCCGGTGGTGGCGTTGATGGTCAGCCCTGTCGGCAGGCCGACGGCGCTGTAGGCCAGCGTGTCACCGTCCGGGTCAGTCGCGCTGATGCTCAACGTGAGCGCAGCACCTTGCACACTGGTCTGTGTCACGGGCGTGACGACAACCGGCGGCAGATTCGCAGGCGCTTGAATCGTCCAGACGAAATTGGCAATCGCCGTACCGCCGCGACCGTCTTGCACGGTGACAGCCACGCTGAAGCTGCCCGCGGCCATCGGCGTGCCACTGATCGCGCCAGTGCCCGCGTTGATGGTCAGGCCGGTGGGCAGGCCAGCGGCGCTGTAACTCAGGGTGTCGCCATCGGCGTCGGAAGCACTGACACCAAACACAAGTGCCTGGCCTTGCACACCGGTTTGTGCCGCGGGCGTCACAAGAGTGGGGGCTTGGTTCGGCCCACCTGCGGCGCCAGTCAAGGCAGCGCCGTTCAGCGTGACGTTGCCGGGTGCGGAGGCTTGCGTCCATGTCAGCACCAGTTGCTGCCCTGCGGTCGCCGAGCTATAGGTGATGGTGTACGCACGGGTGTATTGGCCAGTCGCGATCGCGGTGGTGTCGACGTAATCAGTCGAAGAACTGTCCGACAGGTGGGCACGGAAGGCCCCCGATGACGCCCAGCCGCCCACATACACCGTCACCGTTCTGCTGGCGGTGCCCGCAGGCACGGAGAAAGTGAAGCCGTTGCCTTGGCCAGAAACGTAGAGTCCGTTTCTGTTGGAGGCGCTGGTGGCCGTGGGCGCGCCATCGCTCCATGCCATTGCCCGCAGGTCGTTGTCATAGCGGATCGCGCCGCCTTGCACCAGGGTGTAGTCGCTGATTTGCGAGCCGCCGCTGGCCTTGCGCACCAAGCCCGGGATACCGCCATTGCCCCAATGCGCCCAGTCTCCCGTGCCCACGGCAGTCAGAGAGACACCGGCGGGCGCCGCATCCACGGAGCCCGTGAGATTGCTCACCCTGGCCGGAGCCGTGGGTTCTTCTGCGCCGATCTCGCGCAGGTAGGCCACCAGGGAAGTGAGGTCTGCGCTGGTGATGGTCACGGCGTTGTGTGCCAGAACGGCTTCGTCCAGCGTCTGCGCCGATCCGTCGTGCAGGTAGGGAGCGCTACGCCATACGTCGCGAAGCGTGGGAATGTCGATGCCCGTCAAAGGTCCACCGAGGCGTTGGCCGCTCGATGCCTTGAGCGTGCCTATGTTCTGCAGACCCATTACGCCAGAGTTGCTGAACGCAGCGCCGCCATGGCACGCAGCACAGTTCTGCGCCAGGAAGACAGCGCGGCCAGCAGTGGCTGCTGCTGACAATGAACCATCTGCATTGCGGAAGGGGCTCGGTTCCGAAGCCGAGAGCGAACTCACGTAGGACGCCAGCGCGTCGAGATCGGCGCTGACACCCGTCTTCAAGTCACCCAGCGGTTGGCTGCGCGTTCCGGTGTTGAATGCCGCGTCGCCCATCAGCCCTGTGCCGCCGGCCAGGGTTCTGATCTGCCCTTCGAAATCCTGCACTTCGTCGAAGTTGCCACTCCAATGCAACGGGCCTTGTGCCCCGGAGCGCCCCCTCAGCGGTACCGTGTTACGCAGGCCTTCGCCTTGGCCAGTGAGATCCCAGACGCGGCCGTCGTCGCCGCCGTCGTCGTGGCAACTCGCGCAGCTCATATAGCGGTCACGGGCGAGACGGGGATCACGGGCATCGTAGAAATGCTGCTTGCCCAAGAGCACGTTGGGGGCGAGGGCTTCTGTTGCGACCGACGTGAGCGTCGCCAGCACGGGAACGTTCAGCTGGCCGTTGCTGAGAAGTTGCTGCAGGTCATAGACGCCGACAGTGCGGTCCATGAAATTGCTGACGTAGAGCGTATTGCCATCGGGCGAAATCGCCAGGCCTTGCGGCGCACGACCCACGTCGAAACGCATGACCTGGAAGCCACCATGCGCATCGACCACCGCCACTTCACGGCTGGTTTCGAGCGCAACGAACAGGTAGACGCCCCGGCGGTCAAACACGGCGGCGCTGGCCACGCTGGAGTTGTCGTGATCGACCCGCTTGGCCAGATCTTCCTGATTGGTGGCCAACACGATGCGCGAACTCACGGCACGAACGGTGTTCTGGAAGTTCAAGCCTGTGCCGTCGCGCAGGGCTCCGCGCTTGATGTTGTCTTGCTTGGACGGCACCCAGGCTTGCGTACCGTCTGGCGAGATGGTGGCAGCGCCAAGGTAGTTCGGAATGCCGCGACCTTGATTTTCGAGGTCGAACTTGTCGCTGTGCTGCAGCACGATGTTGCGCATGAAGCTCATGCCTGCCGCACTGACAACCACCACCTCAGCGCCTGCGCTGGGGTTGGTGGTGACCGTGGCTGTCCCCTCGCCCGGCAACGCCGGCGTGATGAAGCGGGAGACATACACGCTGACACCGTCAGCCGCGATCGACAGATGCCTCGGATTGGCTCCCACCGACAAGGTGCCCAGCAGGCTGTAGTTCACGCTGTCGAACTTCAACAACTGGCCGGTGGCCTCGAGCACCACAAACGCCAGGCCCGAAGTGGGCGACATCGCCACACCAAACGGCTGCGAGGCCCGCGGCAGGGCGATGGTCTTGACGACAGCACGTGTCACCGGATTGATGACGCTGATGGAATCGCCCCGCTTGTTGGTGACCCACACCAGACCATTGGCGGCCACGGCGACCGAGCGCGGCGCGGCGCCCACGCTGACCTCATCGAGCTTCGCTCGAGTGACGGTATCGAAGACGCTGACGGTGTCGTTGTCTTGATTGACGACCCAGAGTCGAGGATTGCCGGTCGCCGGAGTCTCGATGGCGATGTTGGAGGACGCACTCGGCTTGTTGGCCGTGGCCGGCAGGTACACGGTCTGGATGAAGCTGCGGGTCTGCAGCACCTGGCTGTCGTCCGTGACGCTGAGCGTGACGTTGTAGGTGCCGGGACTCGAGAAGTTGTGACTCACGGTCGCCGAACTGGACCAGGCCGTGTCGCCAGTTCCATCACCGAAGTTCCAGCGGTAGACAACGTTCGTGCCGCCAGAGGTAGTCGCGGTGAAACTGCTCGACAAGCCTGTCTGAACAGGCGTCATCGTCGGCAACGGCTCGAGCACCACGGCATTGCTGGAGGTCACAGCCCACGAGAAGGATGCACTCGCTACGTTCACACCATCGCTGACCGTGACCACCACGTCATAGGTACCTGCGATGGTCGGCGCGCCGGTGATCTGCCCGGTAGCGCTGTTGATCGTCAGGCCCGTAGGCAGGCCGCTGGCATTGAACGCCAACACATCGCCGTTGGGGTCTGTCGCTGTCAGAGCCAGGTTGACCGCCGCACCGCGCTCGGTTGCCTGCGCGCCTGGGTTGTTCAAAGTCGGTGTAGTCGCCGGGTTGGCCGCAGCCGCCGGGCCGATGCGAATGACCCGCGCCACAGAAGGCACACCCGCCTGATCAAAGACGAAGAGCTGGTAGTAGCCCGGGGTCGCGTCACTCGCGTGTGACGGCATCTGCACCGACAGATTCAAGCCGTTGGCAGCGAAGGTCAGGTCGACGAAGCGCTGATCCATGTTGTAGCTGTGAGTGGATGCGCCTGTCTTGACCAGGGTCACACGGCTCACGCTGGTGGCGTTCGCCACGTCGACCGCAATCACCTTGCCGATGTCAGCCCAATCCGGAACGGCGGTGACGACAGGCCTGGGTGCGCGCTGACCCGAAGCGGTGAAGAGATACGGCGGGTAGTAGATTTCAGCATCGAGGTTGTCCGAGGGGCCAGTACCGAGCGGGACGGTTGCACCACCACCGCTCACCAGCACGCTTGCATCGGGCAACAGCAGAGCGTTGGAGTGATAGAGCCGCGGCTTGACGGCTGCAGGGCCTACCATCCACTGGCCTGTGACGGGGTCCCAGATTTCTGCCTTGGTATTGACGCCGATCAGCGTGTTGGCAACTTGGCTACCGCTGGTGGCGAGCACCTGGCCATTCGCCAGGATGGTCGCGTTGACCCAGGCACGCTGCGAAGAAAGCGACTGCGTCGGCGTGAGCACCGGGGCGCCACTGGTGATGTCGATGACGGCTACGTTGCTTGAGCTGCCGCTCAAGTGAAGAATTCGCCCCGGGCGAAACATCGCCGAGCTGCCCGTCCACGAGGCGTATGACGAGTTCAACAGGCCTGCGATGGTGAAACTACCTGTACCGGTCGGATCGACGTAGTACATCCAGCCGTTCGAGTCATAGCCGAAGATTCGACCATCGGGCGCCACGTAATTGCGCGGGTAGTTCCAATCCATCCCTGCGGTGTCGGCCCCCGAGAGCAAGCGAAACGTACCGTCGAGCTTACGGACTTCAGGGTACTGATTGCCGCCGTTCCCCCCCTGGATGTAGATCTCTCCATTCAACAGCATGGTCGACGTCGAATACCAACGCGGACTTTGCATGTTGGCCTGACGCGTCAGCGTCCGCGTCGTCACATCGAAAATATTGCTGTTCGGGTTGGCCGTGTTCGTGGCGTACGTGCCGTTCCAGTTGTCACCGCCGGCAATGAACACGCTCGCCGTCGATTGAGCAGACAAAGGCGCAAACAGCAGGCTGGAACTGCAGAAGATTTCAGTGCCGGTGCCATTGGGAAGTGTCAGATGGCCGGCATCCGGTGCGAGCGTGCTGTCCCACACATCGTAGATGGCATTGGCGCCTTGTTGCCCGGTCGCGCTGCTGCCGAAGGTCAGCACGCGGCCATCGGGCAGCAGGGTGGCATGCACTGCGACCAATGGCCAGTTGTAGACAGGCGACCACATGCCTCTTGAAGAAGCATCAGCAGGTATCGGCGCAGGAGGAACGAAGACCGTAGGGTTGGGCAGTGCGGCAACATGCTCGCGGCCGCTTTCGCTGGGGCTCGCTGCATCGATGGTGCCGCCGCCTCCACCGCACGAGGCCAGCAAAGCCAGCAATACGACAGCTGGGGCGATCGCATGCTTGCGACCCCAAACTGCCCGCGCCAAACCGATCGAACCAATCATTACGGGACCCTTGGCAGGGTCACCGCGTGCCGGCATCGGTGGGCAGCAGACCCCTACCCTCGCCCCAGCGCCGAGCAACCCGATTTTTAAAAGCGTTTGTTACCCGGAATTGTTCTGTAAGTTGTCTTGACGCACATCCCTGTACTTGCGGGGTCGTTCAGGACGTTCCACATTGGAAACCGTGCAAATGCCACGGTGGCGCAACGCCATTGCAATTAGTGCACGCCGCACCTGATTGAGGACAGTCCGCGCCGGATTGGTGAACGCTCGGCGAGACCGAGGCATTCGAAAGGCATGCCCGATCGAACAGTTAACGCGGGAACAAGAAGCAATACAGCCCAGCGTTCATTTCCTGAGTTGCCACAACGGCCAGCGTGACGAGGATGGGATACAGCCGGGGAAGCTGCTTCGCTGCGAAATAGGTCAGGACAATGATGATTCCCGGGAAGAAATGCATCGCGTACAAGAATGGCATGTCGCCATAGATCAGATGCAGGAGGTACTGAGCCGCGATGAAGATGACGAGGGATCGCACCATGACGATCTGCTTGGCTTCTGGTGTCGAGACGTCTTGCTTCTTCCAGATATCGACAAACGCCCTTCGGCATTGAAAGACAACGAAGCCGAACAAGATGGCCAAGATGAAAAAACCCAGCAGAGCGCGGCGCCCCTGCCCGCCGAAGTTCCCGAAGAATGCTTTCAGCATCGCGATCGAGCTGAACGAGTCTCCTAACGGAAGTGGCCAAGGCAAGACCAGAGGAGACAAGACAAAATCCAACGTCCTCCACGGCAACTCGGAGACATCCGTGTTGATGTACTTTGCCTCTTCACCGACTTCTGCCAAGTCGAAGAACGGAACCGACGTCGGGAATATATTTCTCTGAACCAAAGCGAGAACCACCAGCATTCCCAGTGTGGCTGCCACGCATTTGACAAGTTTCCTGCGATCGTCTTTCAACGAGAAGAATTGCAGCAGCAACCCCAGGCCGCCATTCGTGATCGTCCCGGAGAACGAGGCAATACCGGACGCGATTCGCCCTTCCTGTGATTGAAACCGCAGAAACAGGTAGATCGCCAAGTTGATTGAGAAGAAGGCGTAGAGGGAGGTCTCCGGTAGGTAACTCCATACCCTCCACGCGGCAGAGGAGCAAAAGAGCAGCGCTGTCGGCAGGACCACGGCCACCGGTCGGGGGCTCACTTCATGGAGTATCAAGACGAAGAAGAACAACCCCAGGGTTCCGAACAGGACCTGATAAATCCTCAAACCACAAGCGTTGTTGTCGCATGCGAGTGCCTGCTTCAACAGAACCGTTGGCGTTGTGGCCGCAAGCGAAAACAGGGGATGCACCCGGTCCCTGTAGTGCTTGATGTGGGTGTCGTTCACGTTCTCCGTAACGCGCCAGAGGTCTGCCCCAAAGAAATCAATGTGGGTACCTTCAGCGTAGTACTCGGGAGCCGCCGGTTTCAAAGAGGCCAGCACGTACAGAAACACGACCGATAGAAGAAGAAGTGAAAGAGAGATCTTTTGAATCGCGCGCTTCTTGTCGATCATGTTCGAGGCTCAAGCCAGGCTGAAGGGAACGGTTGCGGGCGCAACATCGCCGCATATATACCGCAAAGGGCATACCACGGCCAAAAACATCTCTGCGCCTGACCTGTTATGCCTCGCTCAGGCCACACGCGGCCTGATCCGCTCGGGAGACTATGGCTTGGTCGCCACCACGCTCTCTGTAGGCGTGAAGAGCAGCGCACGAGGCACCACAAACCGTGCGCCGTAAGGCGTAGTCCATTCGAAGCGGATGCGTTCAGCTCCGACAGGCATCTGGCTCATTTCGATCATCACCGGTGCGTAACGCCCGGCATGCAACTCGACGTAGGCGTCATTGGGATCATTCGAGCCCGTGAGGATCTTGCGCGCCACCGTGATGCTCGCGCCCTGGGCCTGGACGTGGAACCGATAGCGCCCCGTCACCGGAGGCCGAACCCAGCCGGTCCATCGCACCGATTTTGGTGCCTGTGAACCGCCAGATTCAGCACGCCAGTCGAAGTTGGAATCGAAATCGATGCCCGCGTCGGTGCGCACGAGCAAAGGCGCCCCCTGAAACTTCTCTTTCGCGAAGTACTCACCGCGCAAGCCAACGCCCGTCGGGTTGCTGTTGCTGCATAGAGACCCACGCTCCGCGGCGCGCTGCAGCTCCGGGTCGACCGCCTCTCCGGTGGGGTGTGCCACGAACGAATCGCCAGGCACGTCTTGCCGCATCACGGCAGAGGCCATCAGGAGTGCGACAAGCAAGGAGGTGCCCCGCAAGACAGCCGGGGTATAGGCAAAGTGGGTAGAGAAGATCGACATGGCGGTTCTAGCTTTGAGTGAACTCCGAAGTGCTCACTTTCGCAGCATACGCCCCTCAGAATCTCTCAAGCACCGGCCTTCATCAGCGAGTAGTAACCGAGTTTGCGGGCAATGCGCTTGATGCGCTGGTCGGATTCGTACTCGCGCAAGGTCAGTTCTTCAAACGGCTTTGGGACGGAACTCTCGACGACTGAGCGCGGTGCAGGGAACAAGTTCCGCTCGCAGGCCTCTTTCACCCACCACTTGGCGATGCCGCTGGCGTGGAAACACTTGACCTTGCTCAAGTCTTCGGCTTTGAGCAGGCTCAAGCCCGGCACGCCCAGCTTCAGGGCAACTCGCTTCCATTGCCGATAGCGCCAGCAGTACCAATGCGCGGGATCGAAATAGCCACCGCCGTCCCGCATGGCAATGGCAGCCCAGACGATGGCTTCCACATGCATGGCTCGGGGAATGTCTTTGCCACCGAGGCTGCCGACCAGCCAATCGAACCAAGCGAGATCGAGGCTGTTTCGCAGCTGGGCAACGCCGATGTCGACGTGGTGCGCGAGCTTGATGGGCGTGCGATACGCCTTCATCACGACGTCATCGGGCAGCAAGCAGCTGGGCGGCTGCCACATCAGCAGCACGCCTTTCGATGGCGTGGCTTCGAAGGTGAAGGTGTTCGGAAAGTACAGATCGGGGTCGAGAATGATCATCTCGTCGCCGCGATCACAGAAGAGAAGCGGGTCGGTCAGCTTGCGCCAGCAGGGGTGACCCATCCGAAACTGCCGCAGGTTCGGATAAGCCGCGAACTGCTGTTCAGCGCGTTCGTCGGCTTCGGCTTGCGAGTGCACCGACCAGCTGTGTTGCGGCGGGATCGTCAGGGCGCTCACGGCGGCGACGATCTCCACCTTGTCCTGCTCGCCATCGGTGATGAGCACCAACGAGATCGGTTCGGCGACACGGGCGAAAAGGCTTTCGATCGCTTTCTCGGCATATGGCAACGAACGCGCGCTCAGCACGCAAAAAACCCGGCGCTGCGATGGTGTTTCAGTGGTTGCAGACATGCTTTTTCGTTTCAATGATTCAAGTTGTGCAAAGCGCGAACAAGGTCACACCCCGACGATTCGAGCTGGCACACCAACGGCCGTGGCCCCCTCGGGCACGTCGCGCACCACGACCGCATTGGCGCCGATCTTGGCGTGATTGCCGACTGCCACGCCACCCACGATCTTGGCACCGGCGCCCACGTCAACATGCCCTCCGATGCGTGGCACACCGCCATTTCCCATCCCGATCGTGACCTGCTGGAACAACAGGCAGTTGGGTCCGATGTGGGCTTCGGGGTGAATCACGATGCCGTTGGGGTGCGGCAGCATCAGCCCGCCCTCGATGCGGCAGTTCAAAGGAATGTCGGCGCCCGTCACCACGCTCCACCACCGGTGGCGTAACACCGCGAGCCTGCGAAAAATGCCGCTCCAGGGGTGTCTCGCAGTTGCATGGCGCTGATAGCTGCGGATGCTGGCCAGCAGCGCCCGTGACGGTGCCCACTGAGCCCAGACCTTATGTTCCCGCGACCAGTCAGGCACCTCGGCGGATATCGAGGCACCGCCCTCGCTTGCCACCGATGCCGGTAGGTCTGCTTTCATGATCTGGCCATTTCGCGCGTCGCTGCCCCAAGCTCTCTTGGCATGACGCTGCGATAGACCTCGACCATGCGATCCACCTTGGCCTCCCAGTCGAATTCACGGACGACTTTGTCCCGGCCGGCTTGCCCCATCGATGCACGCAGCGCGGGGGATTCGGCGAGGCGCACCATCGCATCGGCCAAGCCGTTGACCAGGGCGTCTCGCGACCGGGGTTCGACCAGAACTCCACAGCTCGGGTCGAGGTAGTCGGTCGGCCCGCCCCACGCCGTCGCGATCACCGGCATACCCAGCGACATGGCCTCCAGAACCACGGCACCGCCGCACTCCATCAAGCTCGGAAGCACGAGGCAATGCTGATCCCTCAGCTTGCGCGCGCAGTCCGCCTGGGGCATCCAGCCGGCGAAGAAGACCTTCGACTCGTCACCTTCGGCCGCAGCAGTGAGGGCAAGTTCGTTCGACAGGCTCTTGAGCGAAGGGGCCACCGCCCCATCACCGATCACCAGCAGAGACATGCGCGCGCGCGATCGGGCAGCGGCAAATGCCGTCAACAACAGGTCGACCGCTTTCCAGTCAACCAGTCGCCCCAGGAACACGAAACGAGCGACATCTTGGTCTTCGGGCTTCTGCTCGGGCGCCTGTTTCCACAAAGACAGGTCGACACCGTTCTCGACCAGAGTGATCACGTTGGAAGACGTGCCTGCAGGCAAGGCATCGCGCGTGCGCTGATTGGCGACCAGCAAGGCGGCAGCGCGCCGCTTGCCCGGCATCAGCCAGTTCATTGCACTGGCCACCGCGCGGCCGACTCGCACCACGCCGTTCAGCAGCGAAGACTGTTGCCTGCGAAAAGCCGCGGGATAGTTCATTCCCCCATTCATCGGCCCGATGACCACGGGCACACCCAGACCATGCAGGAGCGACGGCTCCTTGGGGGACACGGGCATGGGCTGGTGAACCACCGTGACCCCGAAGCGCGAGATAGCATCGCGGGCGATTCGCCGTTGTGCAAGCTGCGTGATGATGCGCATCAGGTAGCCGGTGGTGATGTAGTCGAGCCGGGCCGGAATCCAGTGGCTGATGCGCCAGAGGGCGAGGTGGAGCCAGGTGTCTTCGATGTAGAAGATGCGCGAGCTGTCGTCGGGGTAGATCTTCTGCAATTCGTCACGCACGCGTGCATGGGTGATCAGCCACACGGGCACGCCGCGCGCACGCAGCACGCGGTAGTAGTGCAGCGGCAGCGAGGCTTCGCCGCCAAAACGTGCGCTGGCATGTTCGGCAACGATCAAGACGCGAAGGGGCTGCTCATTCATGGGTTCACTGGCGAATGCGGGGGCGCGAAGTCTGCCGATTGTCGAAGAATCTGCACGCTCATTGAGCCACCAGCATGGGCGGCGCAAGTGACCGCAGGTCGCACAGCCCGAGCAGGCGCCGCATGGCCGCATCGCCTGGGGCGATGGAGACCTGAATGGTGCGCTGAGAACAGAACTCCTCCAGCAGAAGCAACAACCCGACCACACCCAGGTCGATACTCGAACCCGGCTCAAAGGTGATTTCGACGGCCTTGTCGCTGTCGGCAGCGCGGGTGAGAGCCAGGCGCAGGGGCAAGGCAGAGTCGGAGCGCCATGCGCCCTTCACGGTCAACCTGAAGTGCGTGGCCGAATCCGCAATCGACACATCGCCCGGCGCCCCATACCGGCGCAATGGCATCACAACACGCATGAGCCAAAGTGTGGAGACCAAGCGGGTGAACGCCAGCGCAGCGAGCGAGCGCCCGTCATTCCAGTAGCGACGCCAGAGGGTGCGCTCTCCCAGAATGCGCCAGCACCATTCGACGCCGAGGCGCCGCGCCCAGACTGGGGCGCGGGCCAATCGCCCCTCGACGAAGTTGACGACGGCACCCAGGTGGCTGATGACCGGCACGCTCAGGCTTGCTCGGTTGAGTTCGATCCAGGCTTGGCCTTTCTTTGCGCCCAGGGCCACGGCCAGCAGCTGGGCACCGGAGGCGTTGATTCGAGCCAAACTCTCGGGCTTGCACAGATCAGCGACCGTACCCGCGCCTGGCGACTCGCCGCCGACACCCCGAAGACCACCGGGCGTGACATTCAACTGGCGGCTCGCGCTTTCAGCAACACCGTCCGGACCACCAAAGAAGTACACACCCAGCGGCTGCCGGGCGTCGACGCGCAGGCGATCAAACAGATCGGCACCTGCCACACGCTCGCGAATGGGAACGCCCAACAGACGCGCGATCCATACGATGGGCATGCCATCGGCGACGCTGAGGTCGCTGTGCAGAACCGAGGCACGAAACGGTGCGTCCGTTTGTGCAGCAATCAAGAAATTGACATTGGGTGTCGACACGAAACACGGAGTTCCAGTGTGCGCGGCGTGGTGCACTTGCGCCACGGCTTCGTCGAGCGAAAGGGCATCGAAGGTCAGGCCGAGAACGCAATGAATGTTGCGCCCGAAGTCGACGGCATGAGGCGTGTCCGGCTTGGTCAGGCGAAGGCGTGCAGGCACGGGCTCCCGGGCGGGGAGCAGCGGCACCTCGGTGGCTTCAAGATAGTCATTCACCATCACGTTGCGTCCTGATCCAATCGATCTGGCGGTTGAAGATGAACCGCAGGTAAAGAGGGATCTTCCACAGCACATAGCTCGGCACGCTGAGCAGATCGGAGAGCGTCAGCACGGACCGGCCATGCTTGAACCACGCCAGAAGGGTTGCCACACACAACAGCACGAGGCTCATGCCGGCAATCGCAAGAGGTGCCGCCCAACCAGCAGCCAACCACCCGACCAGGCCCAGTGCGAAGACGAACACCAGCAGCAGAACGAGCAAGGCGAGTGGTGGCACGAGCAAATCAGCGGCCAACGCGAATGCAATCGGGCTGCGCCGCATCAGCGCCGTCCCGATCAGGCGAGGCAGTTCTCGCCCGAGCATCGCGAGGTGGCCATGTTCCCAGCGCTGACGCTGACTCGCGACACCTTGAGCCGTCGTCGGAAAACTGCTGGTCACGAGAACATCGGGAGCGAACTGCGGCGGCGTGCCTTGCATCGCCAGATCCACGCCCAGCTTCATGTCTTCCACGAGATGACCGTTGGCCAGCGAAACCGAGGCGATCAGGTGCCAAGGAAATGCCATGCCGGTGCCTGTGAGCTGGCACGGCGCGCCAATGCGGGCCGAGCCCAAAGGGCGCAAATGATTCTTGACCAACCAAGCAAACTCGGCGATGCGCATGCGCAGGCTCGACGGGCCTGGAGAGCGCATCAGATAAAGCGACTGGATGGGGCGCCCACTGGCAAGGCAGCGCTCAGCGAGGCGAAGAATCCCATCTGCGTGAATCTCGCAATCGGCGTCGAGCACGATGAGTACGTCTGGCGGGTCGGCCGACAGCCAGCGCAGGCCGAAGTCCAGCGCATAACCCTTGCCACGCAACACGGCGTCGAAGCGTTCGATGACTTCAGCGCCGACTTGTCGCGCCAAGGTCGCCGTTTGGTCGCTGCAGTTGTCGGCTACCACGACGAGTCTGGATCCATCAGGCAGCTGCTTCTTGATGGATTGGATGGTGTGAGCAATGCCTGAGGCTTCATCGTGAGCCGGCACGAGCACCGCGATGCGCGCCGACGAGCCGGATTGCGTCGACGGCAGCTTCGGGCGAACCAATGAGAGCAGAAGCTGAATCACCAGCACTGCAGCGGGCACCGATACGAGCACCGCAGCAATCGTCAGGAGGCCGTACAACAAAGAAGACATCACGCAAGCACCCCTTGGTTCTGGCTGGCAGCCCGCAAGTGCTCCATCAGCTTGGCCGCTTCGGTATCGACGCTGTGACGCTCGAGCACGCGCCGCCGCCCAGCGGCTCCCATTTTGTCGAGATCCACCGGCGAAGCAGCAAGGCATTCCCTCATGGAAACTGCCAACGATTCCACATCACCCGCGGGAAACAGCCAGCCGGCCTCACCAGGGCGAACCAGTTCGGGAATGCCTGCGACATAGGTGCTGAGCACCGGGCGTGCAAGCGCTAGCGCCTCCATCAGAACGACAGGCAGTCCTTCGGCAAAGCTCGGCAACACCAGCGCGCGGGCGGCCAGAATTTCGCTGCGCACCGAAGCGGCATCGATCCAGCCCGTGATGCGCACATGACCATTCAGCTCAAGCTCAGCGACCAAGGACTCGATCTCGCTGCGCATTTCGCCATCGCCGGCCAGCACGAGCTGGAGAGGGATGCCTTCGCGAACGAGCAGATGCGCTGCACGAACCAGTAGCAACTGGCCCTTCTGCTCGCAAAGTCGTCCGACACACACCAGTCGCGGCTCATGGGTGATAGCAGGCAAGGCACCGCTGTGAAAACCGGCGTCAAGACCACAGTGGACGACCTTGATGCGGGCCCAGTCCTGCGCCCGAGACCAGCGATAGAGCTGGCTTCTGCCGTATGAGCTGATCGCCACGACGAATGCCGACCGTTTTATCTTCTCGCCAAGGGCAATGGCCTCGGGCTTGTCGAACTCTTCCGGGCCGTGGACGGTAAAGCTGAACGGCGGACCTCCGAGCGCATGCAACAGCGTTGCCACTTCGGCCGGGTTGGTGCCGAAGTGCGCGTGCACATGATCTGCGGGCTTGCCCTTCAGCCAGTGCATCAGCACGCAGGCTTCGGCCAAGTAGATGAGGTGGTACGGCAAGGACTTTTCGGACCGAGCCGCCATGCGAATTGCCAAACGCAATGCATTCCCGAAACGCATCGGCGCAGCAAACAGTTGCCGTGCCATGGCCCACATCAGAGAAGCCATGCCACGTTGGAGCACGTAGCGGGTGAGTGCGCGTTCGGCAACGTCGGCGGAGTCAACCAGTTCGTCGGCCCATCCCCGCAAGGCGAAGCGCTGCACCTCCACGCCCAACCGCTCCAGTGCGAGGATTTCTCGTCGAATGAAACTGTGACTCACCTTCGGGTATTGATTGATCAGATAGGCAACGCGCAGCGTCATGGTCGGTTCATGGTTGGACGAGTCGACAGCATCCACACCAGGACGCACCAGACGAGCGCTGTACAGCTATCAATGGTCTCGCGTTGGAGTCACGCCCGACAGCCTCGATTCGCGGGGTTTTGGGTATTCAGACGTTGGCTCCCTCAGCGCGCATTGCGGCACCGCCTCACCGTGCCACCGCAACTCGCACCGGCGGCCATAAGCCCTGTCGAAAGAATTCGACGGGCGTATCACAAATCTTTTCGAGGCTTGATAACCGCTGGCACCCCAACCGCAATCGAGTTGTCTGGCACGTCACGGATAACCACCGCATTGGCACCAATCAAGACGTTGTTGCCGATGGTGATTGCTCCCAATATCTTCGCACCGGTTCCTATATCGACATTATTGCCAATGACCGGTGCGCAGGGCTCTGAAACTCGGCTCAAACCGACAACGACCCCGCTGCGAATCCGGCAATCATCCCCAAACCTCGCTTGTCCGTTAATCACGATCCCACCAAAGTGATCGATGATGAAGTTTTTCCCGATGACCACCTCACAAGGTAGCTCGATACCTGTCAGGATGTGAGTCAGTTTGAATAATATTCTGAAGATGAGAGAAAATAATTTTCTGAGCGGAGCAAATCTGACCGTATAGCGCCACCGCCCGAACCGATAGACAACCATGGCCCAGAATCCTTGGGCACCCCAGTTTCCATCGTATACCCTCAAATCCGCCCGGATGTTTTCGAAAAGAGCCATGCCGTCAGATCAATTGGTTAAGAAGTGGGAAGGGCATCTTTGGAGCTTTCTGAGATCGGGCCACGTCGAAATTTCATGCCCTTCAAGGATAGTATTGGCTTCTCGATGACATGCCATGATATGACCGCAACAATCAAAGTCGCGAGAAATGCAATACCAAACAAGCTCTCAGGTTGAATGCCTTTCAGAAAAGTCATGATGCCCTGCTGGATGGGGAATGCATAGACATACATGCCGTAGGAATAGTCACCCAGACGATTGAACTTCCTGAGGCGCCAGATCGGAAGCAAAGCGCAGCAGATGACGAGGTAGGGAAAGAGAAGCGTGTAAACGAAGAAGAACGATCTCTTGTCCATGGAAGAAAACAGAATCGCGGCCGCCAGCAAGATGACCAAGCCGGGGCTGGCCGGTAACCGGCCTCGAAAGAGGCTGATAAAGGCACCAAAGGCAAAGGCTGTCAGCAGACGGGTATTCGAGTCTTCGATGAACTCTTTCAGCCCGAAGAGGTAAATCCACAGCGCGCCTACCAAGGTGATCGAAACAAGCACTTTGAAAACGAGCTTGCGATTCCAAGCAAAGAGTCGACACAATAAGCCCGCGACCAGCCAAACCCCGGCAAATATTGCGTACATCAGGAGTTCTTTGGGCAGAGTCCAAAGCGACCCATTCACGGCGAAAGCCGCAGGCGTGTGGGTGAAAGCGCCGGGCAGGCTGTATTCGATGCCAAGCAGCAGCGCACCGTTCTTGATCAAGAATTTCCAGGTCGATCGATCCTGGAAATACCGGGACGTGTCTTCGGTTGATATGAAAAAACCGATGAAAACCACCGTCAGCACGGTCGCAACAATCAACCCAGGATAGATCCTCAAGAACCTCGCCCATGCAAACCGGAAGATATTCTTTGAAGAGAGCAAGCTCGCGGCGATCAGATAGCCACTCGATACGAAGAAGATGTCGACAGCGATCGAGCCAAAGGTCACCCCGAGACTGCTTCTAAGCGGTTCGTTGCCCCCGGGACCCAAAGCCAACGGAAAGCTGTGGCTCCAGATCACCATCGTGGCGGCGATGAAGCGCAACAGATTGAAGTTGTTATCTCTTCCCTCTGACAATTGAGCCAAGTACTTCATGTCAAGTTCAAGCGCGCAACGCAGCACGTATCAATGTGGCACTTTGATGGGCCCAAGTCTTCCAGTTAAGTACCTCTTCATACTGACGTCGGGAACTCCTTCTCAGAGCAATGTATTTTTTTTGATCGGCCCAAGCGCCCTGAATCAAGTCAGCGTACTCATTGGGGCCGGCAGTCAGCGGCAAGAGATGCCCATTCACGCCCTCCGCCACCACGCTCGACACGCCACCCGTGTCAGTGGTGATTCCGGGCATGCCAAAGGCATTGCCTTCAGAAAAAACCATCGGCGTGCAGTCTTGCCGGGTGGGCAGAAATAGGAATGCCGAGCGCAGCATGATTTCTCGTAACTCCGCACGATGGGCATCATTGGCCTTGCTCAATACGCCGTGGTACTGGATACCCTCTGACGAAACAGCGCTTGCTGGCGCAGTTCCCACGACATGGAGCTTTGCGTCGACCCCTCGCGCCCGGAGCACTTCGACGGTAGCCACGGCCAGCGCCCCGCCTTTTCTCTCCCAGTCCATCCCGATGAACAGCAGGTGGCACGCTTCAGGATCGAAGAGGTCGATCGTGCCGCCTTCGTTCGGGTCCGTCAGAAAGTTGCAACCCCAGGGAATGAAGTGCACCTGATTGGCTGTTCCGCCGTAGTGAGAGATCGCCGAATCAGCAGCCCATGAGGACGACAGAAGAGACAACTTCGAAGCGGTGATGGCCGTTCGCTCAAGCGCCTCGCCATTCGTCTTGCACAGGGCAGGCAGACGAGTGAAGCTTTCGTAGTAGCCATCCATGAGGGCAAAGGTCGCATCCGAAATATGTACCGTCGGAAAGTACTTGCTCAGTACGCCACTCAGTGGGCAATAGGCAATGACGACGATGACATCGGGCTTGATCTCTCGGATCTGCTTGACTGTTGCACGAGCACCCCACCACGCTACGCCGGGTATGTAATCGAACCAGATGTTCTTCAAAGAAAGCTTCGAAGCAATTCGCCCGAACAATGAGCGCGCAGCGATGAAGAACTCTGAATATGGTTTCTTGATGACGACAAGGTCCTCGAACTCGCCTGCCAAGGCATGAACCATGTGATATGGCGTACCTGACCAGAGCCTGATATTGCTGGGATCATCTGACGCCATGACGCAAACTTTGATCGTAGCGGGGCGAGGTATCTGACCAGTCACAATTTGAAACTGTGCGTCAATATTTTCTCCTGAATCAGTGACTCGAGATTTCATCGGATCATGGTGTATACCAACACCCCAGCCAGTCCAACTCCATAGCCAACTGGCCACGCCAACAGCACCTTGAGTTCAAGCATCCAATTGTTAATTTTATATTTTGAGTTGAAATATAGAATCATGGGCACTGTCACGACTTCTCTGAGAGCAATGGCAAATAAAGCCCCAGTCAAACCGAATAAATAGAACCCCACAGGAACCAAGGCATAAATACTAATGAACCTGGTAACGTTCAGCCAAACAAGATATTGGGGGTGATTGGTTGCCAGGTAGACAGATTGCGCAAGTGCGTATCGAGAAATTATTAAACCCAGCGCCAATGTCTCAAGAATAGAACCTGCGGCTTTGTATCGATCGTCGTACATGATATTGATCGCCACATGTCCGGCAGCAAATAGAAATCCAGACAACCCCAGCATGAGCGGATCAAAACGAATACGTATCTTGTAATATGCCCCTGCGAGGCGCTCTGGATTGGTTCTCGCTACCTCACTGAAGCCTGGCATCACGACACGGCTGAAGATTTGCCCGACCAAGAGGTCCACGGCTCCGGCCAGATTTGCTGCAATGGTATAGAAACCCAGAATTTGAGCTGAAACAAACGCGCCCAGAAGGATCCGGTCCCCATTGCTTGCCAATACCGTAAAGGCAGAAGACCAGACCAGCCATTTGCCGAAGGTCATGATTTCGGTAACGTGATCTTTTGACCAAGCCAGCCGGTTATTCTCCCCCGGCAACCAAAAATGGCTGAACACGACATACACGATCGAGGTGACCAAGCCGCTGATCAAGATGGACCAGATCGATCCAGTGGCCCACGCAATGGCAATCATCACAACCAAACCGATTACCTGGGTCAGGAGTTCGATCTTGAGGAGTTGCTTGATTCTGAAATGCCGATTTTCAGAAAACACCTTCGTCGAGTGAAAACTCGAGATAACGATGCTCATGGAACTCACGGCAATGACCCATGGTAATTTCGGGTCACCGTAGGTGGATTGAGGGGAAAGCCAGCCAGCCCTACCGATGCTATAGAGGATCACTGAGATGACAAGGCACCCCCCCCATAACGTGGCACCTCGTGTGATCTGAACAGCCCAAAGCGTATTCAGGAACTCTTGGTCATCACCTTTTGGGCTACGACATACGTTTTCCCTGAATCCGATATCAGATAGCATGGAAAGTATCAACGGAACCAGGCCTGCCACGGCGACAAGGCCGAACATTTCAGGCGCCAGCAATCGCGTGACGATGAGGTTGCCACCGAGTCTGATGATATGGGCTGCACCGGCTCCGAATACCACCCATGCAGCAGCACCTGAAAGGCGCCGGCTCAGTGATACCGCTCCCGTTCCCCCAGCTTGTATTGAGTTTGCTTCGCTCATTTCGTTTTTATGCAGGCCCTGGCGTGCGCCGACGCTGGTGCTCAGGCTGGCGAGCCGGAGCATCTTGGCCAGATCTAGCAACACCTAGATTTGTCGTCAACTGTGAATATCGAAGAGACAGCCCCATCATGATCCAAATGACGAATGGCATCGACAGGAAGCAACTCGCCGTAGCGATGATGATCATGATGCCTACAGTGGTACCCAGCAGCGCTCGCCCAATGCCTTCAAGCTCGGGCGACACCAGCGTTGAGCGGCGTATTCCCATCCAGGTCTTGCCCATGGCGACCAAATAAATTGAAACGTAGACAGCCAATCCAAAATACCCGGTCCCCAACGCGATCCCAAGGTATGAATTGACGATATCGATAATCCCTTGCCCTTGGCGCATTTGCTCCATCAACGGGTCAAGCATGAAGTTGCTCGAACCGAACAAGGGATTCATGGCGATGACTTGCATCGACACGTCGAAGAGCCGGGTGCGGTAGGTCACGTTGTCTGTATCAACATTGCCGATGAATGGCAGATACGAGACGACCTGATCAGCAAATGGCGAGAGCGAAATCACCACCACAGCAAGAGCGGCCCCCAGAGACAACTTGGACAACCGTGTTCCCGCGCCGCGCCCGGTTCCGGCAGCGACGAGGATCGCCACAGTGGCGCCCACATAGGCACCTCGGGCCAGGGATGCGCACAAACCGCCGATTAGCAACGCATAAGACAGATACCAATTGCGAACCGTCATCATGGATTTGGTCGCGGGATAAAGACCCACACCCACAGCCAAGATGAATCCGAGAATCAAACTATTCCCCGCGGTCGCATAAGGACGCACATTTCCGTTTCTCATGATGTACGGCATGACATCCCACCCGAGGCCCAACGCTTCATTGATGCTGGTATAAAGCAACCAATTCTTGCCGAACTCGAAGATGGTAATAGGTGCCAGCATGAGGATGGCAAATAGAAACGATGCAAGCATGTCGCGCAAAGCGGGAATATTTCGAGCTGCCCTGCTGGCAACGAAATATGGAAGAAATCCATCAATGAACAGTTCTACCGACGTTCGCAGGATCGTGGTCACTGTGGGGTCGGAGCGCAGAAATAAAATCACCTGCAAGGCAAGATAGGCAAATGCGAGCCAATCCAGCAGGTAAGCGCCAAATGGTTCGACAGATTTATCTCGACGCATTCTCAGGTACGCCCAACCCAAGATGACCAGAGAAGCCAATCTTAGGTGATTGAATTCAATGATGTAACTGATCGGACCGAAACCTGGAATGAAGGTTGTTGTCGGCGGAACGACAAAGAATAAACTCAGGAAGACCGCCATCGGGTTTTTGTCTTTGCTCACCACCCATGCCATGAGTGCGCCGGAAATAATGATGTAAAGCCAGAAATTCCGAGCAAGAAAAGCCGAAAGTAGAATACCAACCCAAGCCTTCAACCGCCGGTCGAGATCAACTTTCGGAATGATTCGATCCCCCAAGGCAGAACGCACCATGACAAGCATGGGTAGCGTCATTGCCAAGATGAAAATCAAGGCTCGAAACTGCTCAGACACAATGCGCCCAGGTTGTCATGAATGCATTTCAGTCAGTCGATTGGCTTTCGCATAACGGCTGAACAGAAAATCTATTCCAAAAAGGCATGTCAGCGAGAAAAGCATCAATACCATGCCTGCTGCGCCGTGCAGAATACCTTGCCCAACTTCGTCACCCAGGTAGTATGTAATTAACACAAGCAGAGCTACTCGAATGATATTGGCAAAGAAAGAAATAGGAATAATCGAAGCCAACATAGTGGCATTGTGATATTTCGATGCGCTGTTTCTCAGATAAACATACAGTGTGCCAATGGCTGCCATGCTGAACATCGAGTGCAGGCCGGAACAGGCATCCGCAACCAGCAACTGATATTGACCGATGGATATCATCACGCCTGCCCGCGAGATTGGGTAGCCAAGGATGTACAAGGCATTCACAACCAGCACTGAAATCCACTGCTTGAGCGGCGCCGTCAGCGTGTCCACGACGACTGCGGGTAATGGAATAGTGAACAACAGATAGAGAATCGGAAACCACGCCGCTTTCAGCGCTTGCCGGCCCTTGACCACTAGAAGCAAACCGCTGGTGACGAGGACGGGCGACAGAAACTCGAATGAACGACTATCGAGGGTTCGGCCGTAAACGTAGAAAAGAAGACCCAGGGCGAAGCTGATTCCACCCAGGGCCCTTGAAGGATCAAACGGACTTTGAGAGATCAACTTCCGCTGGCGCCAGAAAAGCCAGAGTACAACGATCAACACCAGTGCCCCGTGAGCGTTGTCCTCAGACTGCCAAGTAGAGTCTGCAGCAGCCCAGTAAGTCGGGATATACATGGCAGCCAGAGCCAAGAGAATGACAAACCAGCCGGCCATGGTGGCTGTGGCTTCTGCGCTGTGCTTGATCTCGAGATTCAACATACTCACACGCGTCTCTTGTGGTGAATCTTCGAGAAGCTCCTTGGAGCTGGGCGAGCAAAAAAAGACGAAGGAGACTGGAGCTGTCCGCGCATGGTCCTGTGAGCCACCTGCGATGGCGCCAAACACCTCGGTTGAAGTGAGCAGAAACCGCGAGGAAGTGTACCTGCCGACCTCGTATCAGCGGTAACACCTAGATGAGGGTGATTTCACGACCGACGAAGCTTCGGCCTGCCTCATGACCGGTCGAGATACAAAGCAAAAAAGCCGCCGACTTGCGTCGGCGGCGTTCACTCCTTTTGGAGAGACGTTACGTCAGCCCGAGCCTTCGATGCGTCAAGGGATGACCATCATGCGACCGTCACCCAGCAGATGGGAGTGGCAGTCCTTCTGCGCGTTGTCGCAGTTCTTGGTCCAGACCTTCACGATCTCTGGCTTCCAGGCCATCATGTAGTCGCCGTGG
>Ga0307515_10004294_pt1 | contig 29591 bp, 5 predicted proteins | sample 17_EM_MG_FD_194513 | JGI IMG/M metagenome (GOLD analysis project Ga0307515, IMG submission 194513) | Populus trichocarpa ectomycorrhiza microbial communities from riparian zone in the Pacific Northwest, United States - 17_EM | ecosystem: Host-associated > Plants > Roots > Unclassified | place... | reverse complement strand
CTGACCCCTGAGCGACGTGTATATATACCACCTCACCTCCTACATAGATCCTCACACGACATCGTTTGTCAATCATATACAGTCACCTCGTACATCGTACCTTGACAGTCCGCACGTACTGTGACATTTACGTTTATAAACTTTTAGTAATTTTCATTTTTTAACTCATTCTAAATACTAAGACTTAAATAAGTATATAGAGATGGTGATTTAGTCTATAATCCCCAACTTCCGACCTTCTAGCAGGTCGTACTAGGATTAAACGGGTGGTTGCTGTTATATATCGCTTGGGGGGAGGTATTAAGTAATTGCTAATCTATGCGCGCTTACTAATTAGTGTTTATATTAACTTAATAATATAGGTAAGTTATATCTAGGGGCACGAAATACGTATAGTATCGTATGCTCTTTTAAATGGTGGTAACTGTCGATTCTATTAAGGTAGACTACGTAGTCTATATACTAACGCGCCCTCCCCCCTAATTAGTTATAAGTAAGTGGTTAGTGCACCAAACGTATAGATACGCGTTTGGTATACTAGGTGCTATAATTATACACTACCTATTACTCCCTAATTAGGAAGGGGTTTTTATAATTAGATTATAAATAAGACCTTACTTAGGGTCCTTAATTGCGGCTTATTATACTTTAAGGTCGATTAATTATAATAGCGCTTATAATAGGCGAACATCTTATAATTGTTTTTATATAATATGTTTCTTTTATTATCCTACTATATATTCTTTTTATTAAACTTTCTTAGGTAGGCTAAATTTGTATAAAAAGCTAGTATATATACTGTGTTAGCTAAGAAAATCTTTCTAGGACCTAATAGCGTCTAAATAGTAATTACCGCTATCCTTATACCCTTAATTAGATCTATACCCATCCCGGTATATATAAAGTCCTTACTTAGTTAAAGTTTGTTAACAAATCTTAATTAATTATTAATAACGTATATAGTAGTTCTATTATTAAGAATTACACTATTATATAGCTTATAGTTAGTGCCTACTTTATAGACGCCTATTTAATATATATAAAAGGTACTATTATTTTCCTTTTAACTTCCGTCTAGGCTTTATATTGCTTCTTTTTCTAAAGACTACTTTTTAACCATTTTAAGTATTCGCTTATACTATTCTAGAGCGTTAGTAATCTTTTTCTTAACCTTCTTAGCCGTAGCTTTATCTAATTTCTAGTCCTTTAATTAAACCAACTTATTAATATAAGGATAATCTTAGAACTAATAAATAGCTCTATAATAGTATGTTAGGGTATCTTTCTTCTATACTATTCTAAAGGGGGTAATAGTTAGTGCCTTATCTTTAGGAGCCTTATCCTTTAGAGCCTTATTAATTAGCTTGCCCTAAAAGCTTATTATATTAGCACTAAGCTAAGTTCTATTCCTCTACTAGGTAGTCTTTAATTATTAATAGTTTTAATAGATATTATATAGTTACTAACCTAGTTATATTTATTAAATTTAACCCTCTATATTAAGGCCTAATTTAGTAATACTGGCTTTACTACTAGTAGAAAGTCTCTAATTACTTAGTCGCCTTATATATCCGGTAGTATAATCTTTTAATAATTATTATATATCTTCTCCTACTACTATAACTAGGCCTTAAAGTTCTAGTTCTTTAGGCCCTTTTTAACCTTAGTATATTAAGTAAATAGGTAGAGCTAATATGTAGTATTAGTAGGGGTATATAAGGGGGCTTTATAGATAGGGGGCTATAAGGCACGATTGTGGAACAGGATAGATTGGTAAGAGAGATGAATTCTTAAGGAGGTAAGGCCTCTGGGATTGTGGAGACTATATATTACGGGCACGTGCCTTCGGCACGTGACTGGCGACTATCTAAGGGGCGTTTAGGGGTTGTCCTAAGGGTAACCTAAGGTGTCCGCAATAATATCCCTTATAGGGTAACCCTCTTCTTAAGAGTTACTAGTATGTTATATACTAAGTCGATACCCAATATATAGGTATTTAGATATTTAGCCACTATACTAGTAATATAGCTTTATAGAGAAGTTAAAGCTATTTTTTACTTCTTATATTCCTTCTTTACTATCTTATACCTTTTATAGAGAATTTAAAGCTTATCCTTTTTATCTTTAGAGAGAGCTATATAGAAGGTTGTTCTTAGGTTTATATCTTAAAGCCTAAAAAAGACTAGTTTAATTAGTTAGGGCAACTTATTCTAATTAGTTAAGGGGTTAACGTATTTCTATACGTCTCCTATTTGGGCTTAAAGCCTAATAAGGTTAATCTATTCGTCCTAATTAGCTTAGCTCGATAATATTATCATCGTAGTAATAGCTTAGGTAGGTAGTTAAGAAGTTATTTTAAAAGGTACTTATAAAAAGGTTAAAGGATTTAGTAATAAATAGTAATTTAATAAGGGGTATAATGTTAGGTGAAACCCTGAGTAGATAGCTATATAGCTATAAGGTATGGGCGACCCTGGGGTAATCTAGGGGTGACTTGCCTGTAAGGCACGTGCTCTGTACATGCCTAGGGAAAACCCTTCCTTACCTCGCATATAGACTCCTCCTTTTCCCTTAAGGATTCGTCTGTCTATATAATATACCCTATTGTTCTATTATTAAACTCCCTATTTATATCCTTACCTTATATTTAAATCCTTTCTAATCCCCTTAGGAGGATAGCCGGTTTAATTTTCTATAATGCCTCTAAAAAGAAAACCAACGCCTATACCCGATGGTAATATGCTGGTGATATAATCGCTAAACGCCTTAGGATCTAGTGTAGACGAAACCGCTAGAAATACACTAGTATAATTTAAGCCACCTTTTAAACCTTAAAACGATTAGCTACCTGTAAACGCTGGAGACTAGTTTGACTTATATACCTGGGCTTAATAGGAGCTTAGTAAGGTTATTAGTGTCCTGCCTAATACCGCTGATATAAAGGAGCTAGATGAGCTGGTTAAGAAAATAGCCAACTTATGGAGCATTATTAATTCGATAAAGCTCTTCTATTACCTCTTTAGTGAAGAGTATAAGTTATATGGCGAATGTATACGCCGAATAAATTTTAACGCCCTGGTTAAGAAGTTATTACCTAATATTAGCGGTACTACTTAACAGTATTTTGATTGCTGGATTGCCGCAGTTGAGAACTGATTTGAGGTTAATGACGCTGACTATAACTATAAGCGACGTACGCGTTGGGCCATTGAAGGTCTTGTAAAAGAAAAGATAATCGCCTAACTGGTTTATTGCCGGTTAGGCACTAAGGATAAGGGTCCTTTACTATGGGACAAGTTTAAGATTATGGTCTAAGACTAGATTAGGAACCTTATAGTGAGACGCTTTAATAACGCTATAACGTACTATATGGCTGTTATAAAGGAGAACTAGAGGTTTAATGTCTTCCTAGCCTATATACGTAGCTTGAAGGACCTCTTCTTATATACCCCTTTTGTTAATCCTGAGTAATAGGTAGACTTTTGGTTTTTATATCTTCTAGCCTACCTATAAGTAGAGCTCTTTTAATAGAACTTTGCCTAACGGGTGAGAACTGCTAAAGACCTCTTTAATGAAATCCGCTGTGTAGAGTAATTGCTTGATACTACGAAGCTTATAGAAGATTGCGTAAGTAGTAGCGGTAAATTATCGCGTTTGAAGCGCGGTTATAGTGTAGGCTCTATAGAATTAGGTTTAGGGAACAGAACCTAAAAAGGGTGACGCTTTAAGTAAACTCTTAGAGAGGCTACCTAAAAGCCAGATGGCTTAGGGGATCCCCTAGACGTCGGTGCTATGTATGTGAGTTAAAGGACCGCAGGCGGCCACCATAAGGAATACTGGAAGTAGGCTAATAAAGAGAAGTTAGCTCGGCCTTTAGAAAACCTAAAGCCCTAGTAGCGTATTTTTCTTAACTACAACTAGGGCCTAATATAGAGGGAGAGAAGAAACGCATTGTGGTATATGTTGCGATGGATATGCCCTAGGGTGAAGTCCGCCTACGTTGCTTATATAATAATGGGTGCTAAATTAACCTTATTAATTAAGACGTTGTCTATAGGTTTAACCTGCTTATACGCTATACGCTACGTTTACGTAAACCTATTGTATATTTTCTTGATAGTAACTAGATGATAATTTAGGACGCTTATAATCTAATAGTTACTACTAGTGACTCCTAGGGTACCCCTTGCACTATTAGCCCCTAGACCTTTTAGGGTGGCTTATTTAATAGTTATAATATAGTTCTTAGATGGGATTGGCTCGCGGAAGTGGATCTATTAATTAGCTTTTATTCTGGATAGTTTGTTTAGGGTACTTTAGACCCTAAATGCCTTTAAGTAGTTACCCTTAATACTTTCCTAGTAGATATTAAGGCTGGCGAAATAGTCTATTCGCTATGGCTAAAAGACTTCTTTTTTACGCCGGTTATAAATATAATAGAGGACCTGTTGTCACTAGCAGCGAGTACCTGTGTAGACCCTCCGGACGTAGAGATACCGGTTGGAAACATAGTAGAGGACCTATTATCACTGGCAGCGAGTACCTGTGGAGACCCTTTGGTGCTGGCGTAGATTACCTGTACCTAAGGGGGAGGTGATTGAAACCCTAAAACTATTAAGTATACTGTAGCAGAGCTGTATACACTCTTAGTGCGAGTATACCTGCGAAATGTATGTCAGCCGCACCCTTTTCTTTACTGGCTCCCGGAAGTATATTACTATGTAATGGTCGCTTTGACCTCTATGGCCCCTGGCCTACTAGATATATATAAAGAGGAAATTAATATCTTTTTTAATGAGTTAGTAAGTATACTACCGTAGAACTCTAAGTACGACTATGTGATCGACTTAGAAGAAGGTAAGACGCTACCGTAAATGCCCCTTTATAACCTCTTATAGAAAGAGTTATAGATCTTATAAGAGTACCTGGATAGTGCTCTTAAGAAGGGCTGGATTAGGCCTAGTAAGTTGCCTACTAGAGCGCCTATCCTCTTTGTACTGAAAGTAGAAGGTATGATGCGGCTATGTGTTGACTATAGACGCCTAAATAAGATCATGATTAAAAATCGGTATTCTATACCGCTGGTCGGCGAATTCTTTGATAGGCTTAGCTATGCGAAGATATTTATAAAGCTGGATCTTCGTGATGCGTACTATAGGATTTGCATTAAAAAGGGAGATGAATGGAAGACTGTATTTAAGATATGCTATGGTCACTTTAAGTACCTAGTAATGCCCTTTAGTCTTGCTAATGCCCTTACAACTTTCTAGAGCTATATTTAAAAAGCTCTAGGGACCCTAGTGGATACTATTTGTGTAGTTTACCTAGATGATATTCTTATTTACTTAAATAATAAGGATAAGCACGTTAAGCACGTTAAGTAGGTACTATGATAGCTCTGCGCTTGGGGCCTATACGCCAAACTATTAAAATGCATCTTTTATACTAAGAATGTTAAGTTCCTAGGCTTTATTGTTATACCTAATGGTATTACAATAGACCCTGAGCGCGTAAAAGCTATTAAGGAATGGCCTGAGCCTAAGTCCTATAGGGATATCTAGGTCTTCCTTAGCTTTGCTAACTTCTATAGGCGATTTATTTGGAACTACTTAGATACCATAAACCTCCTATATGTATATCTTGTACGAGTATATCGCGACCTAACGTTAGATAGAAAGAAGAAGAAGAAGTAAAAGCGTAAGAAAGGGCCTACTAAATAGTACCAACCTTGGTCCTGGCCTGATGACGCTTAGTAGGCGTTTTGTAAGCTATGCGCTGCGTTTATACAGGCTTTACTACTTCGCCACTTTGACCTTAACTTACCCCTAATGGTAATTACTGACGCTTCTAATTATGCCTATGGCGGTATACTTCTACAACCTTTTAGGTAGGGAGATTAACTCCACTGGTACCTAATTGCTTATTATAGCTAGAAGTTTACTAGCCTAAAAGTACGGTATGATATGTATAATAAAGAACTACTTGCTATAGTGGAATGCTTTAAAACGTGGCGCTATTACCTTAAATACGCTGCGTATGTGACGCGTATACTCTGCAATTATAATAATCTTAGGTACTTTATGACTACTAAGAGCTTATTTACTTACTAGGCCTAGTATACTAAGGAACTGGCTAAGTTTAATTTTAAGATTAAATATAAGCTAGGTAAAGCAAATTCTACTAACGTACTATTCTGGTGCCTAGATTATGCTAAAGGCTTTAAGAATAGTAGTAAGAGGATAGTCCTTAATGCTATGCTGCCTACATTATAGTAAAAGTTGCGGGTTATAGGCCTTATAGGCGGCCCTAGTGCTACTATACCACACTAGTAAGTAGCATGCGTGCAGCATGTGAGCGATCCTCGTGAACTTAGCGCCGGCGGACTAGAGCGTCCTGCTATTCTTTTTAAGACCACTTTAACCGGCCTAATGGCGCTTAACCCTAGGGAAGACCCCTTAGCCTAGGCTACGGTCCCCCGTGATAACCTGGCGAGTTACCTACGTATTGTACGTTACTTTGCTAGTACTGACTTTACGTAGAGTCTCGTGCTATGGTAAGAGGTAGTAGTAGCTGCCTTAGCTGAAACGGCGTTTATAGAATAACCCCCTAAGTTACTGGTTAATTTTATTTATAGAGTATAAAAAAGGGACGCCTTTATACGCTTTATATGTGATTAGTTGACCTAAGAATGGGTTCCTACTAGTAATAAGGACTATACTTTTGATAATTAAGGACTCCTAAGGTAAAATAATAAGGTCTAGGTGCTGAATTACATACTACTATAATAGGAGATCCTTAAGCGGAATTATGACGATCTTATGGGCGGCCACTATGGTTTTAACCGTACCTTTAAGGTAATTGTATAAAAGTACGCTTGGAACGGCCTTACTAAGGACCTCCGCGAATACTTAGATAACTATAATGCCTGCTAACGCTTTAAATCGCGCTGCTATAAACCCTATGGTGAGCTGCAGCCTCTTTAGGTCCCCACCCGAGCCTGGCGGCATTATTTACTTGACTTTATTATGGATCTCTTAGAGTCTAAGACTTTTAATAGCGTAGAGTATAACTCTGTCCTTGTCCTTATAGACCGTTTTATGAAGCTAGTGCGCTATTATCTAGTGCGTAAGATAATTAATACTACATAATTTATAGAACTCCTATTTAGAGTCTTTGTGTAAATAGGGCCTCTAGATAATATTGTTTTTAATAGGGGTAGTGTATTTATAAGCAAGTACTAGAGCACTATATGCTACTATCTTCGCGTTTAACGTAAACTTAGTACCGTATTCTACTTATAGATAGATAGTTAGATAGAGCGTTAGAACCAGGAGCTTGAGGTATACCTATATATATTTACGAACTAGGAATAGTCTAATTGGGCCTCCCTACTTAAAGAAGTAGCCTTTGCCTATAACTCTAAGGTCTATGCTATAATAAAGCGTTCCCCTATTAAGCTCGCCTATGGCTAGCTGCTAAATGTCCCGGATAGAGTCCCAGATAGCGTCTAAGACGCTAGGCAAAGTAAGGAAGGGTCTAAGTCGACGAATATTAAACTTATAGAGATGTATTTATAACGCCTGCGCCTTATATATAAGGTAGCGGTGGCGTTGATAATGTACGCCTAATAGCTTTAGGCAAAATACTATAATCGTCACTATCTGGCTAAGCATTTCGCCGTTGGTGAATGAGTCCTGCTTTCTTCTAAGAATATTTATACAAAATGTCTTTATAAGAAGCTTGATAGTAAGTTTATGGGACTATTTTAGATCCTAGAGCGTATAGGGCAGTAAGTATATAAGCTAGAGCTCTTACCTGCTATAGTACGGCTCTACCTAGTCTTCTATATCTCCCTACTAGAGCCTTATAGGTTATGCCCTAGGTTTTAACCCCCAGTAATAGAAGAGCTTAAGGAAGGCAGCTGGGAAGTAGAAGTAATTGTTACCTATTAGGATTGTGCTAAACAACCGCAGTACCTTATAAAATAGCTAGGTTGGCTAAATGAGTATAATGAATGGAAATACGAGATAGAACTTAAGAATTGTTAATAACTGCTGGATGAGTACCGTAAGCGGGACACCCTAGCCTTATAGCTAAAGCGTAGGCGAAAAGTAAGCGCTGCTGTTGAGATATAACCTGTATAAAAGCGGAGTAGAGGACGTCTTAAGGGATTAAAGAATAAGCAATAAAACTTGATTTAGAGAGTACCCTTTCTAGACCTAGTCTGTTACTCTATACTAGCTTAGCAGACTGTCTATATATTAGAGAATAAGCCTGTTTATAACTGGGGTCTATTTAACTAGGGGTTTATAACCTACTAGTGACCCGCTAGTGATAACCTATACTAATAATTTATATACTATTCTATGTATATACTACGCAGATAACGCGTAAGGCTAAAGTATGGGTTAGCGGCGGATTTAACGGGTATATAGTCTTACCGTTTATAAATTTAGCTATATATAAGTAACCTATAACCTACCCGCGAAGTATATACGGCGCTATGCTAGTATAGCGTAAGGCTAAAGTAGGGTTAGCGGCGGATTTAATAGGTATATAGTCTTACTGTTTATAAATCTGGCTGTACGCGAATAACCTACGATCTACCCGCGAGGTATTAGCGACCTGCCTATATAAGTAAGCTTTGGAATATTCCTAGTCTACCAAATTTGGGTGATGGTATTAAGCTCTACTGGCTCTACCTATTAGATGGACTAATTAGGATTTTCTATACTGGGTATACAAAACCACTATTGGCTTGGTTAAATGTGGGGAGTCTTAGTAAGGCAAATCTGACTAATTAGATAACTTTAACTGCTAGTTGAAGTTCCTTAATATCCTTGCGCCGCGTATATGTATTACCTGTCTCTCTATACGCAAAATTAAGACGCTCTTTCCCCTTTAAATTTTTTTTCCTTATTAAGGTTTTTATAGGGTTTTATTGAGGCTTAAGTATATAAAGGATTGGGGACAATCCTTTTAAAGGGGGGGGCATTGTTAGGTGAAACCTTGAGTAGATAGCTATATAGCTGTAAGGTATAGGCGACCCTGGGGTAACCTAGGGGTGACTCGCCTGTAAGGTATATGCTCTATATATGCCTAGGGAAAACCCTTCCTTACCTTATATATAGACTCCTCCTTTTCCCTTAAGGATTCGTCTGTCTATATAATATACCCTATTGTTTTATTATTGGACTCCCTATCTATATCCTTACCTTATATATAATTAATTAAATTAATTAGTTAAATAGGGGTAATATAGTAAGCAACCTAGGCTTATAACTGTTAATTAGTAGTCCGTGTGCCGATTATAAGAAAAGAATAAGGACTTTTATTTATTAAATTGTGGCTTTAGAGCCTCTATATATATAAGAAAGGTATAGGAAATAGAAAAGATAAGGGGAGTAGAGGGTAGTAATAGAAATAAGGAGTAGGTAATTAAGTTAATGACTAGGGATATATATAATTATTTAATTAGTTATATAAGTTATAATTATTATATAATATAACTAATTGTAATTAATAATAATAATAATTTTAATTTACCGCCTATCCTAGTCCCCCTAGTGGGTTTATATAGGCTAATACCTTCTATAGGAAAAACTCTACTTAAAGAAAACCCGTTTGTGGGCCGCGCTAGAGAAATAATAGCGTTCCAATATTGGAGTGCTGGCTACTTGCCTTCTATCTGTCTAAGAGTCTATATAATAAGCTAATTAACTATACTTCGTGGACGATCTTACTCTACCCCTTCTTCTTTTATTTTTTTTACCCTTATTCTTTTACTAGTTTTTTAAGCTTTAGAAAGGCTAATATTTACTTATATCCTCTATATCTATTACCTTTATAGCCTAGAACTAGGTTAAGGCGCCTAACTATACTAGCTATTTTATAGCCGCTTAAGCGCTCCTTTTATTGCTTAAAACTTCTTAAAGGTATTTAGAGTTATATTTTACTATAAAGTCCGCCCTTTAGTAGTGTGGGTACTAAAATAGTATATAGTGGACTGTCTGCCTAATCTAGCTATATTTATACCGTAGGAGGATTACTAGTACTCTAATAAATATAAGCTATATATTAAGCCCTATTACCTCTATATAAAGAAAAAATAGTACTATAGCCTCTGCTTTTATTAGGTCTTCGTATAGTAGGATTATAGAACTTCCCTAAAGGGTCTACTATGTAGTTTCTATACGGTCTTTAGCTTTTACTTACTACTATTAGTACTATTCTAGGTCTACCTATTTCGCGATAAGGGTAGTTACCCGCTAGCAGTACTAGTAACCTCTTATATAGTAGTAGCGCTCTATCTACGCTCTATTGGCGTTCCGCTAGCTATGCCTATAGGGGTTTATTATAGCTTCCCGCTCTATATAATCCTTCTAGTATATAAGGAAGCCCTATATCTCATTTTTACGGTCCCTTACGCGGTCTCTAAGCGCTTTTAATAGTGCTAATAGCCGTTTTATTTTTCGCTAGCGTTTTACTAGTATATTCTAGATACCGTTAAGTACCTTTACTATTTTTTTTCTACCCTATTAAGAGCTATTTTGGCGGCTCTTTAAAGGGCTATTGTTTTAATATAGAGCTAGATTAGGGGAATGGCCGCTTCCTTCTCTATTATAGCTATTAGTATTCGCTGGTATACGCCTATAACCCTACGGAGGCACTTATTCTAGATCTTCTATAGCGGTTTAATTAAGCTTTTAGCTGGCGTTCCGCCGTTATTCTGAACTTCCTATACTTAGGCTCTATATAGTATTGCTAGTTAAATAGTAGCCGTATATAGAAGGCGCGAGTGGTATATTAAGGGGCCCTATATAGACGTAGTAATTCTTAATATTACTTTAAAGGCTACTAAGCCCTTGCTTACGGCCTTCTTAACCTATTTTTTTTATTAGAGCTTAGGGTCTACCTAAATCCCTAGGACTCGCATACTAGTTTTCTAGGAAGCTATCTTATAGCCAGCGATACGCACGATAGACGCAAGGTCTGTAGTAGCGTGGCGCTATTATCTTATAAAGTATATAAGCTGGTACTTTTTAGGGGCGAATGCTGTGCTGTATTAGTTTGCTTATACGGCGCAGTAGTTATAAGCGGCCTTTAATTATTAACAGTTCTTTACTGTGGTATCCCCCTAAGTAATAAGGTTTATATTGTCTATAAAGCTAAATCCTAGTATACCGCTGTTAGGGCTCTAGAATTTCTCTAAGAGCTTTTATAACCTATAAACTTAATATAGGTCTTATATACTATTAAGAAGCTTTATATATAGTCTATAAGCTACTTTAAAAAGCCTTTTTTTTTAAGATATATAGAAGCCTTTTATAGGAAATATTATTAAATACCCCTGCTAAGTCTAGGCTTAGCATTAACACTACGCATCCGCGACGTGTTTGCTACGCTATCTATATATAAGAGCTAAGTAGTCCTACCGCTAATAATGTAGATTACTTTTACCTTACTCCCATTTAGTTCTAAGAGAGTAGTCTATATTCTTCTGCTGCCTCTAATATAATATTAGCTACGTACTTCTCTAGGACTTTTGCTAGCGTATTTTTAAGAGTAATTAGTCTATAGCTGCCTAGGAGAGAGTAGTCTTTCTTTCCCTCTTTATATAAAACTATAGTTATAGATTTTTTAAGGCTTTCTAGTATTATTCCGTTGGTAAAGTAATAGCTAGCTACTTCTGCTAGGTCTTTTATAATAACTAAGGCAACTACTTTAAGAACCTTATTTAGTATACCATCTAGCCCTAAAGCTTTTTTATTTAAAAGGCTTGTAATTAGCTTGCTAATTTCCTCTATTAAAATAATAGGGCTAATATTAAGCGTTCTTTGTTCCGTTATTGCCTCTATCTTAATATCCCTAAGATCCGCTGTTCCGGTCTTAGGGAAAAACTTAGCTATAAGAATATCCGCTTTTATAATGTTATTATCTATTAAGGGGTCCTTAATGGACCTCCTAAGGTTTGGTAAATAGGGGTCCGCCTTTACTACGCTTACTTTTCTACTCTATTTTAATAAGATTTAGAGTCCTTTATTATGCGGTTTTAACTAGTCCTTAATAAGTTTATAGATAAAGCGCCTTTAGTTATCTTAACTAATTCTTCTAGTTTCTTTTTAGAGCTAGTTGCTTAGTGCTAAGTATCTTTAGAGGTCCTGGGGGTTATTATAGGCCTAGTACTATTATTATACCTAATAGGCGCTAGTGTGGAGCTATGTGGCGTATAGCGACTATTCTTAGCGGGCTTACTGGCTAGGCCGTACTTATAGGCAATATTTTTTAAGTACTTGCTTAATCCCTTTCTAAAGGGCATAGAGTGGATTTTTAGATATAGCCTAGTTAAGCTACTAAATGCTTTAAAGGAGGCCTTATAAGTCTAGCTTTTTAAGAGTAAGGCGCTAGCGGACAGCTAGCGGACAGCTAGCGTTATTAATTTGGATATGGATAGGTATATAGTCTTTTATAAGGGCTTATTCCTTAACTATACTATAGAAGTTAACTTATCTATATAGATCTAGTAATATAAATATAAGGTTAATTACACTCTCCTATTGTCCTTTTTTCTATATAGGCTTTCCTTTTAGTATCGCGAGTATAAGACCTCTGGCATTTGTTTTAGCTAAGAGGCGTTCCGCCTGCTCTTTACTAGCTATATATACTCCGCTCTATATTAGGTAGTAAATATTAAAGTTACCTAGGAGTATAACTTCTCCCTTAGCTTCCTTAATAGCTATTTTAACCTTAGGCTATACCCTAATTTAGGGGCTACCTCCGTGTGGGTTATATACGTTAATAATTATAACCTTTAGCCCCTTTAGGCGTAGCTAGAGAGCTGTAGTAAATAGGCTATACTATCTACATTTCTAATATACGGTATTAATATTCTGGCTAATTATAAAGCAGACCTTTATTATAGGGAGGGCGTTATATATAAGCGTAAATCCCCTAGGGCAGTATATTAATTTAGTATACTTATTATATACCGGTTCTTAGACTACGAGGACCTAGTAATTCGCTAGCGTAATATTGTTAAAAAAGGGGCAATATACCCCTTAGTTTGCATTTCTATAATTATACTAAATAATTATATACCTACTTATTTAGAGTAGGTATAGGCTTATCTATATCTATATCTTATTCCTTATTATTTTTACTAGTTACTATTATTACTTAGTTGGCGCGAAGCTGGAGCCTTACTTATAATCTATCTCTGCTTACTATTTTAATAAAGGATAGTTTACCTAGTCCCTATTTAAGTGGTTATTCTTAAGTCCTTAAGTAGGATAGTTCTTAACCTCTCTTTTTATTAGTAATAATTACAAAGTTACCTAGTATTAGAGGTTGGTATAGTATTACTTCTATAGCTTCTTATATACGGAGCGATTATATTAAAAGGGTTATTTTTTTATTTAGATGCCCTTAAGGTAGCTCTAAAAGGTCCTATACTCCTTTTTTTGCTATACCTTATAGGCTTTACCGCAGTTAATATAGAATACTCTCTCCTTAGGGCAATCTGTCGTGCTATATAGTCCTATATATTACCTATATTTTATTTACTTTCTATATACGCTTTATATATATCCCTACTAGTTATAGCGATAATATTACTTTATAATTAGGCTGTTCTTAAATAGCCTAGTCTTAAATAGCTAGGATTTAATAACTATTCTGCTTTTTATAATCTTTTATTAAATTACCTAAGTTGGGACGCTAATTATAAGTATTCCTTTAGTCTTCTTAGGTTCTCTTTAGGTGCTGCTAGGGTTTGCCTAGCGTTTCGCCTGCGCTTTAGGGTTATATAGCTATTAAATCCGGTTAAGAGTAACCCTAGGTATAAGACGTTTTATAGCTTTATAGATGGATTAAATTAATTCTAAATTATCTATATTTCTTCTACTATTAATTAAGGTCTTAAGTAGGACCCTAGGTACTTCTAAGAGGTAGTCTTTCCTTAGTATCTTAAGTCTTAGCGCGTCCGGTCTATTTAGGATTTAATCCTTTATTATTTAGGAGGGGATATAGACGTCTATATCCCCACTATTAAGGGTGCGTATGGCGTATATACTTAGTATTAACCTCTAAATAGTCTTAAGGAGCTCCCTTAATTTATAGCCCTGGGGCTCCTTAAGCCTAACGCGTATAGTTGCTCTTTATAGTGCTATAACTATATTTACCATATGGGCTACCTACGCGGCGACTGCTGCCTAGGTCTAGCCCTATACTAAAGAAACTCTTAGACTTAAAGGTCCTTCTTTACGCGTTTTCTTTTAAATTTCCTTAATACTAGCTTTAATCCGGTTAAGCTAGGCCTTAGTTTCTCTTTCCTAGGTTGTTTAGGGGGCTAGATATATTAAAAGGGCTTTAATGTATTATATAACCTCTTAAACAGCGGTAAGTATTTAGTGTTATAGAGTTTCTTCCTCCTCTTTTATAAGATTGTCTTTAATTTATCTAAGTGTTTCCTTTAGTTTTTGCCATTGCTGGTTAGGCTGGCAGCTGTTCTTTTCGCGTTATTGCCTACCTAGTTCATAGTTTAGCTCCCTTACGTCACAATTCTCGCGACTTCAGCGGGAAGCTTGCGCCCCGCCATTGTCCCCTATGCCTTGCAGATAGGGGCGACGTGGTTTTATGGGGTCTCTTAGTGCGGGGAGTAGGGTTCTGATATCGGATCATTTTATTAAGTCGTTTTTGGGCTGGTTTCGCTACTATTGCCGCTTTTTCTATTTTAACTAATTGTAATTATAATCAACCCTTATAATTATAATAATTAATATAATTATCTATAGTAAAAATGTGTAGAAATAGAATGTAGTTATAAAGCTTTGGTATTAAAAAAGTTCCCTCTTAATTTTCCTTTATAATAATTGGCGTTTACTAAAAAGCGCTAAACTTATATTTTTATATACAAAAAACGTTCGTACGGGCTTTTAGAAAAAGTTACTATATATATACTAATATGTATTTTATCTAAAGCTCCTTTTTAATTACTATTTACCTATATTTTTATACCTATATACTAACTATATCTTCTTTATAACTCCTATACTTATAAGCCTCTACCTAAAAGTAACTATAAGGAGAAGAAACTAAGACTATTTCCCTCCTTAGCAATTATATAAGTATTTAAAAGGCTAGCTTTAATAAGTTATTAAGTTAAAAAGCTTTATAATAGTAAATATAGCTATTAAAGTTATTAACCTTAAAGGATTTATTAATAAAATAATAAGTTATAATATAGGTAGGAATATAGTAAATAAATAGGATATAAATAAGGCAGTAGATAGATAAGAGAATTAAGTAGTATATATAACTTATAGGGCCTCTTTTAAGCCCTAATTAATCTAATCCTAATTAGGAAATTAGTATATAACTAATATAATTAATATAATTAATTAAAATCAGATGGGGCGATTTTATAATAATTAAAATCTATAGGCCGATTACGGTTACGTTGATTATATGCATCCCTGTCAATGACTGAGTTAATAGATAGGTAGCTGAGTCGGTGGCAAGACAGCCTGATTTAGGTCGACAGAAATATTAGTGTATTAAAACATCTTTATAGCACCAATAGTAAGACGTTTGCTTATCTAATCCGCGGAACTCCGTTTGAGGATGTGTTTGCGGTAAACGGATACAGTTAAGGCGACTTCGGAGGCATTAATAGATGTCTTGACCAGTAAGAGTAGACAGCCAAAGTCTCTATGTTTAGTAAAGCAATGGGCCATAGCCTTAATTCTGGCCGAAAATGGATACGAATAGGAGACTAGGGAGCTACCACGCTTTCCATGTAGAAAAACAAGTCATGGCTTACTTTTATCGAAGCATACGACGCTACAGGACGAAATGACACACGGCTCGGGTGGAGGAGCTGGAAAAATCGAAACCTGCTATGTTACGAATCAGGGATGCACATAATCAACGTAACCGTAATCGGCCTATAGATTTTAATTATTATAAAATCGCCCTATCTGATTTTGATTAATTATATTAATTATATTAGTTATATACTAATTTCCTAATTAGGATTAAATTAATTAGGGCTTAAGAGAGGCCCTATAAGTTATACGTACTACTTAATTCTCTTATCTATCCACTGCCTTATTTATATCCTATTTATTTACTGCATTCCTACCCATATTATAGCTCATTGTTTTATTAATAAATCCTTTAAGGTTAATAGCTTTAATAGCTATATTTACTATTATAAAGCTTTCTAACTTAATAATCTATTAAAGCTAGCTTTTTAAATACTTACGTAATCGCTAGGGAGGGAAATAGTCTTAGTTTCTTCTTCTTATAGTCGCTTTTAGGTAGAGGCTTATAAGTGTGGGCGTTATAAGGAAGATATGGTTAGTATATGGGTATAACAATATAGGTAAATGGTAATTAAAAAGGAGCTTTAGACGAAATACGCGTCAGCGTGTATATAGTAACCCTTTCTAAAAGCCCATACGAACATTTTTTGTATATAAAAACATAAGTTTAGCGCTTTTTAGTAAACGCTAATTATCATAAAGAAAAATTAAGAGGGAACTTTCTTAATACCAAAGCTTTATGACTATATTTTATTTCTACGCGTTTTTACCACAGGTGATTATATTAATTATTATAATTACAAGGGTTGATTGTGATTACGATTAGTTATATTATATAATAATCATAACTTATATAACTAATCAAATGATTATGTGCATCCCTGTTACGAATGAAGAAGGATATCTCACCACGGAGCCTTGCCTTGATTGTAAGACCTTCCAGAAGCGAGTCAGCGAAGTAACTGGCATTGATTTCAACCTTATTTCCCTCCCTTCGAAGAAATCTGCGTCGTAACAGAAGGACGATGGGAAGCTGTAAACGTGTAAATGCAGAATTCTATTGCGAAGAAGGCCTAGTAGCAAAAGTCAGGAAAGTATAAGTGGAAAGGTCGGGAACGGGTCACTTACAGATACTCCGATGTTGGATGATGGGGGTTCGGTGGAGAAGAGGGACTGGTGACGATTGCGGCTCTTCCGGGTAGTATTCGTCCAAATTTGCATATTCCTCTTCTTCGTCTTCGCTGGTGTCAGTATCCCACTGTGCCCATAGCGACAAGCCAAACAAGGCCACATCAGCCGTCATAACTTCGCCGTCTCCTCCTGAGTTGTCCGTCCATGCGATTGGGAAAGGCTCGGATAAGTTCAGCCAACCATTGTAGCCCGGTACGCGATATATAGCGGTGCATTCGACTTCATTAATGGCGATTGCGTATCTACATTTCCGCTTGCGCATATAATAATTGATTTGAGCCAAAACTTGCCGGAAGTCCATACGGTCTTCTAGAGACGAGGACTTCCAACGATCATGAGACCACTTTGCAAAAAGTTTGATATCGCCGACGGCAATTGGGTGAAGTTGACCGTGATCGGTGTAGAGATGGAAAGTGAGATCTGGTTTACCAGCCCCGTATTGCAGGCCTGGAGAGATGACTTGACGGTCTGAAACTTTGCCGAAAGCACCGAGTAGATGAGGTCTTTGATTTAGGTGTATGTTGACAGATTGCAAAGCGATATTAACTCTCGTGAATATAGTCATGTGAAAAAGAATTTCCAATTGATCCTCTGAGCGAATATTGAGGTAATTGTCCGGTATAACTTCTACTAGGGAGGCGCTTAGAATTTTCAGGTCAAAGAGCGGACCAAATCGATCCCTGAGTGTTTCTAAACAGAATAGGTCCCAAGATTCAACCCGGCGGATATCGGTGTAGTCCCACTCGAGCGTTCTGCTGGTCGTGTTGCCTCCATGGATATGGTTGGTAAGATGGCGGACAAGAGGTTCATGCGGAAGAGATAGAAAATTGAAGATACTTAACTTAGCCATAGTTACAATGAGCGAGCTATTTTGAGATGAAACAATATAATGCTGGCTTGAGGATAAATCGAAGTAAATAACTCTACTTCTGTCAAACGGAAGATCGGGAATGAGAACTCTGTCTATTAAAAGCGGTTCAAGGGCCTCTATATACACTGCTTAGTGTGGAGTTGTCGACCTAGAGCATGTCTGCCTAGTGGCTTGACTGTGTCAAGACTAGATGTGAATCCTTCGTAGGCTTCAATCCCAGATGTCGAATGAAGCTAGATTAAAGTAGTTAGAGCGTTTAAACGGCAAGGCCGAGGTTTTGCCGCGAACTTTTAGGGACGCCCTCTTCCTAACTTCAACTTCCCATCAACACCGAGTAACTGCAGCATGGGTTCGGATTCAGTATCCGGAGCTGCAGACACTGCAACCAAGACAGGCAATGTACCGGCATCATCGCATGCAAAGAGGAAACGCGTCTACTGCCAAGGCAATGATGCGATTACCCTCGCGCTTGGAGTTAAACGTCGACGCGCCAACTCAACTATCCTTCAAGTACTCGATAATAATATCCGACTACGAGAAGAAGCAACTATGCCGAAAGCAATACCTCCCCCTTTCCCGGACGGCTCACATCTGCTGCGCAAATTCGAGTATTCTGAGTCGGAAATCAGGATTCTCGAGGTTATTGGGTCTGGGGATCATGCGGTGGTGTACCGCATTGCTGCTGGAGGACGCACTTTCGCTCTCAAGGTTGTAAGTATTCGCATATTATACGAGATCAAGCCGTTCGTCTAATCAATAACCAGCATAAATACGCCAATAAAGCCATATCGAAATCCGGCACACCCAAACCAAACATTTTCTTCGAGACCGAACGAGCCGCGTACTCTCAACTTTCCCCCCTTAGCGAGTCCCCGCTCGCGCCAATACCAACGTGCTATGGTTACATAAAATTTTCCCAACCACCGCAGGTAAATCGACCTGGCAGTAAACCACGGAAGCTGTTGAAGTCGACAACGTACCGACCTGCTCTATATACTGTGTTTCTCGTGGATCCGGAGGACAACGAATCAGTACAGAATAAACTTTGGAGGGATTATTTCTTAAATGCATCTGGAAACTGCATTCTTCAGGGTCTGGTTCTCGAAGACATTGTGGCAGCCCGGCCACTCTGTGATAATGATGTATCGAATTTTGACATCCTTCGATCTGGCCGAGAAGGTCTTAAAGCTATCCACGAGCAAGGAGTGTTACACGGCGACGTGAAGAATACCTTTAATGCTATGGTATTATCAGTCCCAGAGACCCGTATCCGTTGGATCGACTTCAGCATGGCACGCATTGGCGGGGCCAGCTTTGCAAAGGACGCTTCTCGAGAAATCCGCCTCTGGAATCACTACTTTCGGGGTTTGAAAAAGCGGAGCTAAGCTATTTAGGAATCAGCGCCGAGACTTCATCGCAAGAACTGGTTGCAGCATGTTCTTCCAGGGGAAAGACCGGTATTAGGACGAGGTGTCCGCGTCAGTCAAAAGGTAATAGCACCAGATGATGTCAGCGAGGGAGGTGACGACGACCAAGCTCGGAAGGGAAAGTCCCATCATTAGCCGTCGAGAGAAGTTCCGGCAGGTCAGCTATGCATGGCAATGCTTTTTAGGTTTCTGTCCGCATATCAGGGGGTAGAGATGAGTGGAAGAACCAAGCAGAAGCGGCAGGTGTGTGAAGAAGAGATGCAGGTTGCGCAGTTGGCCCGGTGAAAGCAGTTACGCAGGGCGGATATTCATGCCGAGTTAAAGAAGATGTTGGGGAGTGCGGCGCGGTTCCGGGGATTGCAAGAGCTCATGTTGGAAGCCATGAAGCACAAGAGTCCCATTTTGGGCGTGGCAGGGAACTCAGCGTTGTTCCAGTTGCCCGCCAAGAGCATGAGTTCCGGCACCACCATTGTTATCACCCTATTGGTTTCATTGCAGGATCATATAGTGGAACAATGTCAGCAGTTGGGCATTTCGTATATAAGTTGGATTCCCGACAGTGCCATCCCGCCAGCCAGGTTGTCTTCGTGACACGGGGATCAGTCTTACCTACAACCCCGCGTAACACAGGAGGCTTAAAATTAAAATAGAAATATAAAGGGGAAGGGACTAAGGTAAGCCGCACTAGAGAGGTAGAGGATATAGCCGATGGTAAAAAAGAATTTTATTAAGGTAAGGAAAGGAGGTAGAGCCGAAGGCTCTGTATAAATACAAGAAAGGGGGTGCTAAGGCACCCTAACCAAACTGAGTTAAAGACCGTTCTACACCACATTATATAATTAATTAACTTTAGGAAGTAATATTAAATACTAGTTTTAAGTTATTTTAATATCCGAAACCTCCGTAACGCGCTTAATAAATGCTGGAAAAGTGCGAGGTGTCAAGTTCCGCGCCACCAGACAAACCTGCGAGTGACTGGCAAGATGCCAGGCACGGCTGTGCGGAACAATACATACAGCATCTCTTCAATTCCGGTGGTTAGCGAAGCCACTCCCGCAGGCCTTTTTGTAGGAGAAATTTTGGTATTTTGCTGTTTAGGGGAAAATTGACAAAACACGCTAACCATGGGATGCGCCAGATGCTGTATAAGCGAGGTGACTTCGTCACCTGACAAAAAGTGCCTTAGACGTGACTCCGGTGGTTACCTCAGCAAGCTCAGACGCGATTTTTTAGCTAGCATCGGAATAACCTACGCCGTCTTCCGAATTGCAAAATCACGTCTGAGAGGGTTTGGCGAGTTTTGTTAAAATCGGGGTTACAGCTGAGCGTAGTCCGGAAAAAGTTGAACGTGGTCGCCAATGGGGGTCGGCGAAAGCTGAGCGTGGTCGCCGATGGAACGCCGGAAAAAGGTCAGCGGTACTCAACTTTTATCCATACAGAACGCGCATCGGTAGCCATATTTAACTTAAACAACCATATAAACTAAAATATCCAGAGCATATACTACGTATACATATAGATATATATATATATATACCTACACACACATACATATATATATATATATACGCGTATTTATACGTCCCTTACTATACTAATAATAAGTGAAAACTATACTAAAGCAAACGAGAGTATAGTAGGGTGGTTAAACGGCCTACTAGTTAGTATCCATAACCATATGCTACGCATATGCTAAGTATACGCAGATACCCTAGATCGCACCTAATATCGGACACGAAGACGATGGCTCTAAAGATAATATAATTAGTAGAGAAAGTATTAAAGATAAGGAGGATAAGGAGGAGGATAAGGAGGAGGATAAGGAGGTTAAGGGTTAGGGGGGTATATAACAGCGGCTTCTATTTTATATAGGTCTCTCTAAGGTAAGACTCTGTGCGGCTGCATGTATAGGCTATGTATAGGCTATATATATGCTTAGGATAGCTAGAGTATACTTTAAGACTATAGAGCACTTATTAGCTCCTGTGGTAAGCATTAAATTATTATCTAAGAGGTAGTAGATTATATTGTAATGCCAGAATATCCAGTAATAAGAAAAGAAGGAATTATATACTTTATTTATAAAGCAATACCTCTACTATCTATAGATGTAGATAAAGAAACAGTATATAAGGTTATTAAGTAGTATATGTTAAAGGTAAGCAATGCATATGCTAGGTATATGCTATATTTATATCTCTAGTAGATTTAATTCTTATTTTATAAAACTGGTAACCCTAAGATTACATAACTATAGCTTTTTAGAGAAAATAATTAGGAGAGTAGAAAAGTATTTTATTAAGCGTTTAAATATAGCGGCATTAGACACTGTAAGTACGCCTATAAGGATATCCTCTGTATATGCCCCGCATATAATAGGGTTAAGCTTAAATCTATTAACGACCTTTAAAAGCGTAGCAGTCGTCTATACTAAGCGGTAGAGATTAATAAAAAGCTTAAGCAAAGTATAGAGAAGTAAGTATTATTTATATATATTAAATATATACTTATAATATATAGCTACTACTACAGTATTCTATAATTATAGCGGTAGTATATTTACCCTAGGATATAAGAACGTGTATATGGTAAAAGCAGACTAACAATGTTTTTTTGGCATGGAGTACGCGTATGGCTAGCGTATGTGTGATATATGCTTATTATATATAGATTGAGTTTATCGGTTGTTCTAGCAGTAGTGATACTAAACTATGGCATACTGCCTGGCCTTTATTATTAATAACTGCCCAAGTAGATATTCAATACCTTTGTCTACTTATAAAATTTAAAATTTAAGAACTAAAATAAGAATATACCTATATTGGATATTTAATATTAAAGCAAAAATATTGTGGTATATAATATTCCGTCTTGCATACGCTATATATATATTAACCCTATATAGGGTTTAACCACCCACAAGGCTAAGGTAGAGTAGTAAGCCGAATATACAGTGCATAGCTAGATTGCTATATTCCTATTAATATAGCACAGTATCCTTATATTTGCCTTATTACGCGGAATTCTTATATATATTATCCACTATACCTAATAAAGCTACCAATTAACCTTGCTAACGACGTAGTTGAAGTAATAAGGCAGGTGGAAGTCCTAAGCCTTACTATACGTATGCCCCGTATATGTATAGTATATGCAAATGAAATTACTTACTATAGTATAGGTTAATTTATCCTATTACCGGAATATTATATTTTATATAGGAAGTATAGGGCGTAGACACTACGTGCAGTATATAGTAGTCTTAATATTAAGGATTAAATTACTGCTTTAATTTAAAAGGAGAGGATGCTATAATTCCTAGAGGGGATGGTATATATAGGTAAGTATAGGGTAGACATACGCTATATATATACAGAGCCTAAGCAAAGTAGGTATACTACGCGAATTCTCTACGGACTAATATAAAGAGAACACTAAGCAATAGATTTGGGCAATTTATAACTTTAATGACAAGTATTTCCTTATTATATGTTATATATACGCGTAGGCTAAGGCATTCCAACACGTAATATATATTGAAATGGACCTATTATTTAAAATGGTACAAGGTAAAACAAATCTATTCTTAATTGCTAGATAGGACGAGAATTCGAAACGTATACACGCTTTATGCTACGCATATACTATACGTGGGCTAATATTTATAATAGGAATTAAGGTGTAAGTATACGCCTTTTTAAACCTAGAAACACGTGTTGTATATATAAAGATGTTTAAGCTTGTATTTAAAGTTTTAGGTAATGCTACCTAATTATCTATATAATTTATATATATTTACGGAACTGGACTTTATATGGCTATAGTTAATATATGTAAGAAATAAGCTGGTGGTATATATATAAAGTATATACGCTATATATATGCCTAGCATATGCTAACGATATACAGGCTTTGGAGATTACCTATATATAATTAACCCATTACGTAAATAGGACGAACACCTTTAGTATATACTTGTATTCTGCCTAGTATATATTAAATGGAACTTTATAAAGCGCTTTCTAACTTATAAAGTAAGATATATTATAGAGTAAATATAGGAAGCGGAGATAGAGTAGAAACTAATAGCGCGTATATAAAGTATATGTATACTGCATCTAGAGCTTACATCTTAGATAAATAATAAAAAGAAAATATGGATACTGGCTAAGCTTATAAAGGAAAAGTTAAAGGTACCTTATAAGTGGTAGGTATATATATAGAAGCATACTGGAATTAGTGAGAGTAGTCACTTTTAAGATAATAACTTTACTGGTCGAAAATTATGCGTACTTACTATAGTACTTCGGTAATATATACGCTCTATATATACACTATATATTCTAATAGTTTAGTATAGGCTCAAACTCTATATATAAGAGATGTTTAATATATAAGAGCTATATAAAGAGACGGGAATAAATAATACGTAGAGAAATTATTGCGACTTAAAGCGGATAGCAGTATAGCTGGAGAAATAATGTATATATATACGCTATAAATATAAAGTAGATGCTAAGCTTAAGTAGCCTAAAAATAGCGGAAAGCAGCTAAGCAATAAGCTAGAAATCCTAGACTAAATTTTCCTTAAAATCCTTAGAACCTATTTAATACCCCTAAGCTAAATTTATAGCATATACCTAATATAGAATTATCTACTATATTTAGTAGGCGGACTATATCGCAGATAAGTATAGTAGATAATAATATTGTATTAATATCGGATACGTTACGCGTATCCATAGCATATACATTATAGATACTGCCCCTACTATTTTAAAGTTAAACGCCCTGGACTGTGGGTAAGAGGTATAGGTCTAACCTATTTATAGAAGAGATAGAAAAGGAGGCATATATACTATGTGTAAAAAATATAAAGCAACGAATTAGTAAATTAAAATAGGCTAAAGATATATATAATAAAGTAAAGAAACTAGTAGAGCTTAAAAAGTGGGTGTAGGAGTATGGTGTTAGTATATAGGGCGTATATATATAGTATATAGAGAGCAAATATTATATAGAGTTTTATTATAATAAGAAAAGAATTAATTAATATAGGCCTATAGCCCCCGCGCCCTATATTAGGTATATACCTAGCCTACCCGCCTAGTAAACTCTACTAAAACTCTAACGATATATACTATATATTAGCGACTCAGTCAATCGAGGCACGAGTACGGCAAAAGGGTCGCGCAAGCCTGTACGATTGGATTGTCTATAAACGAGGATCTAAAGCTAGAGAAAGGAAAGGAGACGGAGGGCGGCGCTGCTCGACGTTATATACAATCCTCTAGTCACGTAACGGGAACTGTCTAGAACTGTATAAAACTGTCTACGACTATCTATAACTGTCCGCTATAATCCACCGGTTTCTACCAGTGCCGTAATATTACCCCCCCCTCTAAAAAAGCCTGCCCTTAGGCTTTATATATCCATATTATATCTATAGGGTATTCTTATCTTTATACTTAATAGGCAGCTTATTATCTTTGCTATTCTAGCACTCTATCTACTTGTTGAGGTACTTTAGGGGTCTAGGTTCGTTAAGGTAACAACTATAGAATTCTTAAAGCTTATGGGGACTACCTATAAAGTTCTATATAGGGTACTAAGTGGGGTCCGGGTTATACCCTTTCTAACTAATACGATATTTTAACGTTCCCCTTATAAGCTTACAGGCCAATATTTCTTTAATTTCCTATTTATTATCGCCATTAACTTAGATCGGTAGGGGGGGTTTATTCTTTTATCTAGGTAATAGGTTGTTTATAGCTTTCCGTAGTTTGTCTAAAGAGAAAATAGGGTAAACTTTAATTAAATCTAGAAGCTTTACTTTATACGCGTTACCTATCTTTTTAAGAACCTTATACGGTCCTACTATTTAATAGTCTAGCTTATGGCTAGGTCGTTCCGTTTTCTAGTTCTTTATTATAACCTAGACTATATCTCCTACGGTAAAGTTAGGCTCTTACCTATGCTTATTCGCCTACTGTTGTATTAATTTCTAAGCCTTTTCTAGATTCGTACGAGCTACTATCTAGGCTTCTTCTAAGCGCTTAGCGTACTGCTAGGCTTCCTTATAAGATAGTTTTTCGCGTATAGTCCGGGGTTCTTTTAGTTTTTCCCAGTTAAAGCTTATATGGGGTAAGTAGCCCATTTCTAGCTAGATAGGGGCAAATCCTATAGAATTATAAGGTAGGGTCGCTTGGGCGTAGTCTATTAGGGGTAGTAGTTTGGCCCAGTTATCTTAAAAGTAGTTAATAAAAGGCCGAAGTCTCTAGTCTAAGTATTAATTTACAATTTCTATCTAACTATCTATCTAGGGGTAGTATGCTATAGAAAGCTTTAGCTTAATGCCTAAGATCTAGGTAAACTCATTCTAGAAAGCCAAAATAAATTGCGGCCCGTAATCGGATATAATAGTATTTAGTAGTCCGTAAATTTAGTAGACATAGTAGATATATAATTAGGCCGCCTCTTTAGCATTAATATTCTTATAATAGGGGATTAAAAACGGGCACTTTGTAACGGAACCTTGTAGCAAGAACTATAGTAGGCTCATTATTAGGCTAGGTGTGTAGGTGATATAAATTAAAGTTAATAACGTAATAATAATTGGTGGAGTGGTTGCCTAACAGATTAACTCTAATTATATTCTAAGAATTACTATAAGGAAAGAACTATCTAGAGTAGGGACTGTAGTCCTTTAAATACACAACCATACTTTTAGAAAACCCTCCTTATATATAAGGTATATATACTCTATCTGCTCTATTATAGATTATATAGATTACGTAGATTATACAGATTATATTACGTGACTTGGTTACTATTCCTCGTTATATAGTTCTACCAGATCTATTTTAGACCGTGCCTATATTAACCAACTAGCTTCTTTTAACTCTTCCCTAAGTAGTTATAACATTGTACTTAAAGCGTTTATAACACCATCTCCTTCCTTTCTATCTTTGTCCTTAAAGATTCTAAATATCTCTAAGTCGTTTACTAGAGGTATAATATCCGTCTAATTAATTTAGTTAATATCGTTACTTATTATGCCTAAAGTAACTTCTCTTTCTTCTATAGCGCGTCGTGCTCGTACTATCGCCATGGTGCTATTGCTAGGTAAAATAATACTATCTTTATGTTCTCGTTATGCGAAAAAGGGGTTAGTTTATATTACGCTGGCAAGTCCTTTATCTTAGCAACCTTTCTTTTATTTAGAGTGCACTAAAGTAAATATTTATTCGTCCTGTAATGTTCGCTTTATTTCTAACGCTAAGTATATATATCCTATAACTCTTAATAGTCTGTAAGTTCCCTAAGTAATTTATTATAGGGTTTTATATTTAATCTACTGCTATAAAGCTCGATAATAAGCTCTTAAGCGCTCTTAATAAATTATGTTAATCGTAAGAGGCGGAATAAGAGGCTGCGGCTACTTAACAGCGTGCCCTTAAAACTCGTCTTCTAGCCTCTACTTATCTTCTACGTCTTAAACGGGTTTATAAAAAGGTTTATTTTAAAGAGTAAAAGCTTATAAAATAAGGTCTGTAGGAACTTAGTAATAAGAGAACCAACTCTCTTCCTATAAAGGGAACAACTTTAAGTAGTTTAGCAGTCGCTCTTCCTAGGTCCCCCTTAGGTAACTTATTTTTTAGCGATCCTTCTTTATTAATATTACCTAACCTATTTTCTTCTAATACTCCTATACCTTTTCTATAGCGTTCTTTAAATTTTCTAGTGGTTTCTAGGTAGTCTTATTATAGCCTATCTACTTTACCTTATACTATATTTTATTATTAACGTCCTTATAACTAATAATCTTTAAAACTTACTATTTGTCTTCTTCTTATCCTCTATACGTATCTACTTCGTAAACTAGTAGCTTAATATTCCCGTATACTAGCTCTAATATTGCGATATACTATATAGGGTAGATTTTCATTTTAGCTAGTAGGTTTAACTTAAACATAACTAGTAAAATTCTTTATATAATTTTAAAAGGTCCTAGTCTAACATAGTTTAATTTTTTGCTTAGTTGTTAACTCTTGAAATTTTTGTATAGTAGCTATACTTTATCTCCCTCCTTAAGATCTAGTCCCTTAGATCTCTTAGCATTATAGTATTTCTTTATTCTCTGCTATACTACCTTAGCTATTTCCATAAGGTTTTTATAAAGATTTATTAATGTCTTTATTCTTTACTTAGCCGTGCTACTTATCTTCTTTACTTAACGTAGCAATAATAATGTTCTTGGCTCGTACCCATAATTCGCCTTAAATAGTAACGTACCCATTCCTTCTTATAGTGTTGCATTATATGCAAACTATATAATTAGTAATAATAATACCTAATTATTCTGTGCGTAATTAATATAGTGCCTTAAATACTGCTCTAATATCTAATTTAGTCTTTCCGTTTAACCGTCTGTCTACGGATAATATATAGTGGAAGTTGCTACTTAAACTCTTTGCTCCGCTAAGAATACCTCCTAGAATGCTGCTACGAATCTTAAATCCCTATCCAATATAATCTTGCTTAGTGCTCTATATCTTATAAATACTTCTTTAATAGAGATTCTAGCGATATCTTCTACTAATATCTCTTCTATATACACTATAAAGTATCCCTACTTTGTAAGCTTATCTACTATTACTAAGATCGCGTTATAGTCTTATCCTATAATAGGATCTCTTAATTTTAGCAACTTTATAATAAAGTCCTATAATATAACCTCCCATAGTCTTTCTAGTATTTTAATAGGTTGTAGCCCTCTATATAGCTTATGCCTTATTAGTTTATTCCTTTAGCAATCTAGATATTCTTTTATAACCTTCCGTACTAGGTTTTAGATTTTATCAATAATATACTCCTCCTAGAGTCTTAACACTAAGCCCGTAGCTCCATTATGTCCTTAAGTTAATCCCTTATGGAATTCTTCTACAAATTACTCTACTATGCTTTTTAGGATATACTTTACTTCTTAGTTTTTGTATATATCCGTCTATAGATCTTCTAGCTATGCTTTTAGAATTCTTTATACCTAAAAGCTTTCCGGTAACTTATAAGCTTTCTCTAACTTATTTTCCTAAGTTGCTATAATTTTCGGATAATTGTACCTAATTAATCTATCTGTGTCTTTTCGCAATAAAGCCCTTAATAGCTTCTTATCGTTTTATAGTTTAGCTTTTTGACTTAGAGTATCTACTCTTATATTGTCTGTACCCTTAGTATACTAAATCTTAAAATAGTACTCCGTAAGTATCTCTACCCATTTAACCTATCTTTAGTTAAGTTCCTTTATTATTAGGAATCCTATTAGGTTCTTATAATTTGTCTTAACTATAAATAGTTTCTCTATACCTTGTAAGAATGCTCTCTATTCCTTTAGTGCTGTAACTATACCTAATAACTCTTTGTTATAAATATTATATTTTAGTTCTAGTGGTGTTATCTTTTAACTATAGTATGCTACTAGGTGCTATCTATCTAGATGCTTTTGTATAAAGTATGCCCCTAGTATAAAGTCTAATATATCTATTTTTATAACCGTCTCTAGACCTAGCTAATAGATCTTAAAAACTAGCTCCTAGATAAATAACCTTTTAACTTCCTTAAATAGTTCTTATTACTCCTTTCCCTATATCTATAGTTCTTCTTTCTTTATTAACTGCGTAAATAGCTTAATATCTTTTAACTATTACGCTATAAACCTTCTACAGTAATTGCAAAACCCTAGGAACGATCTTAATTATATAACGTTCTCTAGTTCCTACCAATTTACTATAGCCTTAATCTTCTTTAGATCTATGCTAAGTTGGCCTAGTTTAATAATAAATTTAACAAAATCGGTCTTCCTGGTAAAGAACTCGCATTTCTTAATTACTACTAGCATCTGTTCCTCTTATAGTCTCTCTAAAACCTATTTAATATATTTCCTATATTCTTCCTTAGTTATTAAGTAAATAATAATATCGTCGAAATATACTATAATAAATTTATCCAAGTATTCTCCTAATATATTGTTAATACGCTTTTAGAACGTTGCTAGTGCGTTTATAAGCCCGAATTGTATAACTAATAGTTTATATAGTCCTTCCTTTGACCTAAAGGCTACCTTCTATTTATTGCCTTCCTTAATTCTAATCTAATAGTATACCCATCTTAGATCTCATCAGGAAATTTTTTTTTAGGCACGTTGTTGCAAGCGAAAATCGGGTCTGCAAAACCTGCGTAAGTCGCAATTTGCGGCAATTCGCAGCAATTTGCTACAAA
>Ga0307515_10004293_pt1 | contig 29592 bp, 20 predicted proteins | sample 17_EM_MG_FD_194513 | JGI IMG/M metagenome (GOLD analysis project Ga0307515, IMG submission 194513) | Populus trichocarpa ectomycorrhiza microbial communities from riparian zone in the Pacific Northwest, United States - 17_EM | ecosystem: Host-associated > Plants > Roots > Unclassified | place... | reverse complement strand
ATTACAAAGTAAAAATTTTAACCAGGTCAATATTTAAAAAGTAAAATCAACAAAAATAATTTTGAAAAAAACAAAAGAAAAAAAAAATTAGGAAAGTTGAAAAAAAAAAGTAATTTTGAAAAAAAAATTGAAAAAAAAAACGAAGAAAAGGAAAAAGTTAGAAAAAAAAAGGGAAAGAATCACTGTGGATAACTGTTATAATCCACATTGAAATGTGGGAGGAACAGTGATTCCCCCACACCATTTAGATTATGTTTCAATAAAAGATTATCTATTAAAGTATGGAGTATTAAAGGTGAGATGCTTAAATAAAAAATAATAAAATACTGAATATCAAATATAAAGTTTTCTTCATTGTTCCATTAGCTGCTAAATAATATTTATGGAGTTGGGATACTCGGTATGATGGGTAATTTGATAATAATTATTTTTAAAATGTTTTTTTATTTAAAAATATATTAAAATAATATTTTTTATTTTTTAAAATTTATTTTTAATATTAAAACAATTTAAAAACATAAAAAAATTAATTTTTTTAAAAACAGTCTTAATTAGGATTTTAAGCTTTGTTGCTATAGCATTGCTCTCATTCTAATTCTAACAAGGAGAAGAAAAGGACTTTTCTTCGTTTTTATGGGTTTGGGAAATTGCGGGTCAATTTGACATTTAAGAAAACAACGAACGGAGAGCAAATCCGGTGGGCGCCCATTAAATATAAAATCTTAAATGAGAAAAGGAGGGTCTCCGGCTACTTCCACCCAAATTACTTAAAAACCGGCAATAAGTCTTCACGTTCAATTCAATTTCTTACCCCAAAAAAATAAAAAAACCTTCCTTCCTTATTCTTCTTGAATCCTTTTCTTACAACAATTATTCATTGAGAGAAAAAAAAAAATTCTTGTGAAATGGAATGTCGATTCTTTGTGGCGCTTTGTCTCTGCTCTATGCTTGTTAATTTCCCTCTTTTTTCTTGTTCTTCCATTCGATTGCATCCTCACAAGAAAATGTACTTCTCTCCCTGATGTGTACTTTTTCTTTCTTTGTGTAATTTATTTGATTTATGTTTTCTTTTTCTTGTCTTGATGTTTAGATTACAGAAAAAAAGTGTGTTTGATCCAACTCGGGTCACTCAACTTTCCTGGAATCCCAGGTTCTTTTTTCCCCATCTTTTTCACTTTTTTTTATCAGTAAATTCTTTTTTTTTTTAATTTTAAATTATTGCCGTGGTTCTTCTTTTTTCTCAAACTTAACAGGGCTTTCTTATACAAGGGATTTTTATCAGATGAGGAGTGTGATCATCTTATGAATCTGGTTGGTATTTTGTAGGTTTGCTTGATTGCCCAATTGATTCTCATAGTGATTTAGTTGTTTTTAGTTATTTATAATATAATATAATATGTTGGTGTTACTGATTTGGTGCTGGAGTAGGCTAGAGATAAACTCGAGAAATCAATGGTGGCTGATAATGAATCCGGGAAGAGTATAGAGAGTGAAGTGAGAACCAGCTCTGGCATGTTTATTGGAAAATCCCAGGTCTTTCTTGAATTTTTGAACCATAGACTGTTTGACATTTTGTTTGCTGATTTGATATGACCATGAATTTATATTGTTTCCTGTTTGAGTAACTTAGCTTATGTAATGTAATGTAATGTTTATAAAATCGCGTTTTCCCCCCTTATATCAAATAAAGATAAAGGGTTTTGTGAATGTGAATATTGATCCCAATAAATTAAGGAATATGATTTTGTTGTGCAGAATATATTTAATTTATACATAAAGGATGATTAAATTAATAGAGCATGTATTCAATAGGATTATTGCCTGAACATGGACTCGAAAACTAATGAAATCTTGCACTGCATAGATATTGTACATAGATTTAAACATACTATTACTCTCAACATGGATTGGGAAATCTCATTAGGGCCCTTTTGCCTGCCACTTAATTCGATGCAATTGTAATGAATCTGCTGTTATCTTTGTTCCAACTGATCTTCAAGGTTTTTCTTGAGGTATGCTATGACTTGATTTTTTCTTGTTTAGCTCTTAATGGCTACTGGCTATCAGCAATTTATTTCTACTTTCACATATAGGATTTTATCAGCATGTAGAAATCTATAATGCTTATGCATGATATGTTACACTCCATTGACATTCTTATGAAAATGAAAGTTTGATCACTCAATGGTGTGCAGTGAAGTCTTGCATTTGACAGTGTTTTAGGAACTAGGAGATGAGGGTGTATGGCATAGGATTGTTGAGGACATTTAAAAATATGTTGAGAATAGGATTTGTTTAATATTTCTTTGCTACCACCTGCATAGAAAACTATCACCTCAGAATCCACATGGTTGAGTTCCTGCCTTCTTCCTGCCAAGCTTGATTTTCACAGCTGTTGCCCTTGCAGAATGCTGTGTGAAGGTAAACATTATCCAATGATGGGAAATGGAATGACTTCGATTTCAAACATATTTCAGTCCCTTGAAATCACCAATGAGATCTTTGAAGTGCAGTTAATCTCATAACCCAACATAGCCAGATCTGTTCCCGTTACTGTTTGCAGTCCACCAAACCTATTCTAAATGTGAAGCTCTGAGTTAGAATCAATTACTGCTATAGTCATTTATTTGCCCCATTACCCAGATATTATTAAGAAAAGTCCTCCCTTTCTCTGATTCTCAGTGAATTGGTTGACCCAAAGTTGATTGGTAGTGACTTTCAAATATATTTGAACCACACTTTAAAATGTTAAATGCAGCTCTTAGTAAAAGTTGTTTGTGGCCTTGGATGAGTTTTCAACTTATTAGTTTGTTACTTTTTGGTACTGAGGGCAATTTAGATAAAAGGTTAGTTTTCCATAAGAACACTGTCTATTTCTTAGAAGTTTATGTTGGATGGTGTGCTATATGATTATAATATACTACTGCCACAAATCTACTCATTTTTGAAAGATATTCTATTATGAATGCTTTTTTTAGTTTCTGGAATTTGTTAGGCTTAAATGATGTCCTTTCATTCATCATTGAAGGATGAAATTGTTGATGATATTGAGGCCAGAATTGCTGCTTGGACTTTTCTTCCTCAAGGTATGTTCTTCGCATGTGTCTTGGTTTATGATGTTTTAATTTATGCAGAAAAAAATTTATATTTCTTGTGCCTTTGGTAATTAGAAAACGGGGAGTCCATTCAAATACTACACTATGAGCATGGTCAGAAGTATGAACCGCATTTTGATTATTTTCATGACAAGGCTAATCAAGAGCTGGGTGGTCACCGGGTTGTCACTGTGTTAATGTATCTGTCCAATGTTGGAAAGGGTGGAGAAACAGTGTTTCCCAACTCAGAGGTAAACAATTAGCCGTGAATATGATTCTCCGATGTCCTTCGGTTCAAGGTCATTTTGTATCTCTGTTGCCAATAACATATTATGTGCCTTGTACAGGGAAAAACAATTCAACCAAAGGATGATAGCTGGTCTGATTGTGCAAAAAATGGCTATGCAGGTATTATTTTTGAGATGGAGCCTGACTACTCTGTTATTTGACTATTTGATGTGTATCTTAACACAAGTAACTCGCACTAATTTCCCCAGATTCATTTTAGTGGAAGAAGGCATCAACATATAATAGGAGTTTGATAAAAGAAAATGGGCAGTAGTTTTGAATCACCTTTGGATTTTTTGTACCATTATTAAAGCAGAATGATCTTAGTTTATCCTTATATTTTAGAGGTTGTATCTAATATATTCTCACATGTCTAATTACAACCAAGTTGTGCATAATTTCTAATATGTCATTCCACATACATTTCCATCCAAACTAAAGGATTTTGACATGTGGCTTGCATATAACTTATAAAATAACGATATTTTGACCTCACTATCCTCATGAAATTATCTTGGAAGTGTTTTTTGTTTTATAAATAATTATTTATTACTCTTAAAAATAATTATTTGGCTTAACCCTATAGCTTGCCCCTATATTTGTTTTAGTCGTCAATTTTTCCCTTGTGTTTTAAATTTACTTAATCTAATCTTTTGTTATCCAATTTGAGTCAATTAAGGCCAATTACTCAAATGCATTAAATCTGTTGTTATGGCATTAAGTTGATCCAATTAGAAGAGAGAGAAAGTTTACTTTGAGTTCTGCACGTGCAAGAAGAAATGGCAAAAAAAATATTAAAACATTTTATCTTTATGTTTTCTTTTTTTAAAAAATAAAACACTTTGTCTCGCACATGCCACCCATTCCTCCTTACATGTATGGCACGGGCAGGACTCAAAGCAAGCTTTCTCCTTCTTTTGAGTGAACTATATCCATTTAATGCCGCTTAACCCTTAACTAACGTATGATTTTCATAGATTTTTGTAATTGGTCATAAATGACTAAAATTGAATAACAAAAGTTTAGATTGATTGAATTGGAAACATATGGACAAAATTGATGGTTGAAAATAAACACAAGGGCATTTGAAATATTCAAAAAATAATTATTATTTTATGCAATTGGTGATGTGTTAATAGGTAAGCTTTAATTTTTTCAAAGTCTTTTTTTTGTGTCATGTGCCAATCCAGTATCAAAATCCGTCTACTTGAATGAAAATTTCAACAGGACCTACTGGGTACTATGCTTATATTTATGGACAGCTGCAATTAAACATATAATGATTTATTGGAGACAACCCATGAAATATAAGGACATCCCAAGCTAATTCCCTTTTATTTAGTTAATGGTTGGATTGCACAATTGAGATTGTCTTCTACTTTTCCTAATTCCTCCATCTTAGAGGTGAACTGGATTCAATCCCAAGAATCTTGGCAGATGACTCCAAATGGCTCTATAGGATTGGTTCTTTTCTGTGTATTCTTTGGTTGAGCATGGTATGTCTCACAAACAGGCTGTTTGCCCCTCAATGGTTTTCCAAACTCATAAGGGTAAAACTTGGAAACCACTTGCCTCATCATATGATCATTTTTGTTTCTGGATTTTTAGCAGAATATTCATGTGATGCTGATGATTGGAAAGTTTTCTATTGATGCTTCTGCCATTTGGTGTATTATATGATTGGAATACTATTTGTGGTGTTGATTATTAATGTCGTGTCTTGATTTCCATTGTAGTTTTTTAAATCCACACTGACCAAAATTTGATAGCTCCTTGGAAAATTTCTTGTAACCTTCTTTTAAAATATCCAGCATAACACTAACACATCTAATCAATCATACACCAAGCAGACTAGTGAGCGATCATTTCAATACCTTCTACGGATTTAGTTATGATGTGATTCATTTGCCATGTAGTATTGTTGTTTTGGCTGTCATTCAGTGAATATGCAGCCTTCGATTTCCCTTTTATTGTTACCAGGCATTCCATAAAATTCTACATTATATCATTGCAGTGAAACCCCAGAAGGGTGATGCATTGCTGTTCTTCAGTCTTCATCCCGACGCAACGACTGACACAAACAGCTTGCACGGGAGTTGTCCAGTTATTGAAGGTGAGAAATGGTCAGCAACCAAGTGGATTCATGTCAGATCCTTTGAGAAATCGCTGAAGCATGCAGCAAGCGGGGGTTGTATCGATGAGAATGAGAACTGCCCTTTGTGGGCAAAGGCCGGTGAGTGCCAAAAGAACCCTGTTTATATGGTGGGTTCAGAGGGGTCTTATGGTTCTTGTAGGAAGAGCTGTAAGGTATGCTCGTCCTAGGAAGTCTCTTTGTTTTGAAAATGAAAGGGTTCATACTTAAACACTGTAGATTACAGTGGGCCGTGCTGTCTTTGTACCTGTATGCGGCATATCTTTTTTAAACCTCAAGGAGCTATACTAAACCTTATGGAGCAGTCATTCGACACTCACACTTAAACTGTCAAAAAATAGAACTAATCTCAGATTGTTTTCCCCCCCATTTCACTTTGGGTCGGCATTCATGAAATTCATGGTGTGGATAGGGTGCTTAGGGTTTATTCACGCAAATGTTTTACCTGGAACGTTGTCCGAGTTCAGGATGTAGCATGCGCTTGCATTAATTTGTCATAGGGGTGGTATGTAGTTTAGTTTTTAAACACAACCTAGGGTTGACTCGGAGTGCATCTCGGGTCATGGTTAGGTGGGTTGGTCCGAGATGATTTAGGTAATTTATTTTATATATATATATATATATATAAATAAAAAATATTATTTTAAATAAAAAAAAATCATTAGCTTTGACTAGGTTTTCTCCGGTTAAAGGGTTGTGGGTTAATTTAGATTTTGAAAGTCAATTCTTCTAATGTTATTGATACCTGGTCATCTCGAATTATGGGTTAATCTGTTAGGTTGGGTTCTAAAAAGGTGGTATGTCGCAATAGGATGTGTGTGTATATATGCTATGTATTAAAAATTAATGATGTAGAATGGAATTCTTTTTTCATGGTATATAAAGAAATAAAATTTTAAAACATTCATAAACTTTTAGAAAACAGTAAGAAAAATATTTTAATAAAAGATTTTGAATCAAAATTTGGTACGAGGTATATATATATTTTTAAAATATTATGAATTTTAATTCAATATATCTATTGCATATCTTTTTATTTACATCATAAGATCACAGTAAGAAAACAACTAAAAAAAAAAAGCTAACACAAAAGACATTTTACATCTACACGTTTTACTATTTACTAGAATAGTATAATTATTATTTTTTTCTAAATAAAAATAATAATAACCTTTAGTGTTGGGGGTATTTTGGTTTTTTTACAAGGTTAAGTGATCATTACTAGGTTGATTGGAGGTAAAATTGTCTTTTTAATTCTACAGTGGAATGATTCAAAGCAAAACTTGTAAAACTTGCATTTAAGAGCTTTTTAATTATTTTATTTTTTATGCATAATAAAATAACAAAATTACCTTTTAAAATAAAACTTTTAAAACTTGCGTCCTATGCTTTTTTTTTTTTCATTATAGTTTTTTTTTCTATTATCAAGTTAAACGCGGGCAAGTTGATTTTTTAATAAATATAAAATATTATTTAAATAAAAAAATAGTTGTACACACTAGAGTGTAGGAAATGCATTCATGTGACCTTTTAGTGGTGCTTGCGACTAGAATTCCCTTCCATATCATTGGGAATCGTTGTTGCGTCTTCTTTCTAGTGTGGCGGCACAATAGTTTGTTGATGGCAGAACTTTTTTCCTCTATTTTTTCCCTTTCTTTCCATCGAAAATCGAGCTGATTATTTAAAATTAGAGTTATCCTCTTAGTTATTAATATTTCAATTTTGGCCTGTAATGTTTTGATTTTAAATTTTTGTTCTTGACCATTTTGTAAAGCTTTTATTTGTTTTCAATTTCATCATTCAATCTCAATTTGTGATATATTATTTTTTCAATTTAGTTCTCATTTTTTGAACTTTTTTTTTTACTTTTGTTAAATTGATTTTTCTTTTCAATTTCACCATTCAATCAAAAATTTATAGTTGCCCTCTAATTTATTTTTTATTTCAATTTTGATCCTCATTCTTTTAGTTGCTATTTTTTTTTTGTTTTGAATCTTTTTGTATAATTGAATTTTGTTTTTCAATTTTATTCTTCAACATTTGATTGGTTGGGGATTGAACTTCATGGTTTTTCTAGATATGGTACTTTTGGTCTAATAACATGGGTCACGAGTTTGAAAAATCAACACATGTTAACATTATTTTTTTAAATGGGCTTTATGGTCTTTTTCGTTTTTTTTTCTATCAGGTTATCACGATCTCATGACTTGGATCGCGGGTTTGGCGGGTTAACATAAGTTAGCTAGCCCCTTATTACCTAGCTACAAGTTTGTCATGCTAACTCGGACTGACTCAGGGCTTTTTTTTTTCCTTTTTTTTTTACCCAATTTTATCATTTCATATTTAATTAGTTAATAATTGAGCTACATTGGTTTTTACCTTTTAGGAAAAAAAAAATTCATTATTTTAAAAAAATTTATTGTGATCACTTTTTTATTATTTTAATTTGTTCCATTTACTATTATTGTCTAATTTTTTTTTATCATCTAATTAAAATAAAATTATTTTTTTAAACCAGCCGGATCTATAACCCAAATCACAATTTTTTTTTATTATTTAAAAAGCACTTGCGGCACATGAATATTATTTCTAATGAAAAAAATAATTAGACCCGCGGCATAGCGCGGCCCATATCTAGTATGTTTTCTCTGTTATAAATTCCTTAAATTATTTCAAAATTTATTAGAGTACAAAACTAAAATGTCTTTTATATCCATATTAATATTTAATTATAAGATTACGTAATATTTCTTTGAAAAATCAATAGCTATTAAAAATTTAAATTGAACATGGATCAATAATGTACAGTGTTGTGTCTAAATATTTTAAGATTATTATGTTTTAAATTATATTTGTGATTTGATTTATAATATATATTTTTAAGAAATAGAGCAACCGAGAATTTACATAATTGGATATCTATATGTAATATATTCATATTCTGATTTTTCTTTTTTTATTTTAGTTGAAGATGTGTTTATTTCCAATCGATAAATAGCTTTAGAGATGCTTAATTGGGTTGAATGAGTATGTTTGGGTGAATCGGTGCAACGCAAAATAAATAAGTTTATTTGGGAATAGATTTGCTGCTCAAATGAGATAAAATCCAAGTTAAGCAGTAGACTACCAAGTGTTGCTGCAGTTCTTAAAATGGCAAGAACAGTACGGAAGCTGCCATCATTTTTTTTATTATTATTGACGTGGGTGTTCGGGTCAGTTTGCGCGTACCTCGACTAATTCCACGGGCCCTGAAGTTAACGACCATGTAAACCTCCAATGACCATTATATTAGCAACCACAGAAAGAACAAACTACTTAGTCTTAAACTTTTATTATTAAACCACCTACTAGATGATTTTTTTTTTTCACTTGGATAGGAGACTGAGTGCTATAAGCCCTGGTTTACAAATGGAAACTTCTGTAGCATTAGAAGTTTATGCAGCTGACTCCTCTCCTAAATTCTCATAGCAACAGCTCTGGGAATCAAGCAGAGACCTTTATCATAATTTTTATATTTATCGATGAAATTTTTTATTGATATTTATACTATTATTTTGTTAGTAATTAATTTACTAATAAAATCATTGACGGAGATTCTTTGTTGGTAAATCTTTCATCGGTACTTTTTTATCTGTCAGTAAGACCGTTGATAATAAAAAATATTATTACCGATAGATTTACTGATAAAAAAAAACATAAAAAAAATTACTCATTTTATTCCATCGGTATTTCTCTAAAAAAAATATCGGATGTAATTCCATCAGTAATTATTTAAAAATATTTTACCAATTCTGGTAGTGTAGCCTGTGCAATATTCTTGGTACCCTTAGATGCTGAGGACGAGGTCTCACTGTGTCATGAGAATATTCTGCACGCAGCCCAGAGCCAGAGATTTCAGTAAAGAGGAGGCCTAATGCCCTCTGACACAAGAGTCGCATTGCCCCCTCCCCATAGCTTAGAAAATCAATTTGTATTTCTCACGTCAGGCAGGCGTGACCTAATATATAGCATACACAGCATAAGAGAACTGCTTCATACGTATATTATGAGCTCAAGGAAACAAAATGTTAATACTGGAGCCAAAGATAAATGGAGAGGGAGGGGGGGATGCCTTGTATGGCGATGGCATGCGTTCGAGAAAAACAGTTAAGAATGAGAAGATGAAAACTGATCATGCAATTGCTGTTCATTGGGAGCCACCATGCTTTTCTTGCCCCTTTCCACTTGTTAAATGCATGCATATTTCGTTAATTCTCTTTAATTTCTTCTTTACCATGTTTTACTTGGCAGTATATGTACAGCAGCAAGGGTTTAGGATTGCCGAGCAGCAAAATCTAGCAGATGATCAAGCAATTATCAGCCTCTTAATTAGTCTCGATCTCGTCTCTTCATTCTTAATTTGCCCACTATTATCCTGGACGTCATACAATGGGGAGACCTCCCTGCTGTGATAAGTCCAACGTGAAGAGGGGCCTTTGGACGCCCGAGGAAGATGCCAAGATACTCGCTTATGTTTCCAATCATGGCATTGGTAACTGGACTTCGGTCCCCAAGAAAGCTGGTATACTTGTGTTAATTTTAAGTAATTTTATGCCTACGTACATATATATATGATGATGATGATCATTTCTCTCCTTAATCTTTGGACATGCATGTTCATGTGTTCATCTCCACTCAACGCCCATGTACAGGACTGAACAGATGCGGGAAGAGCTGCAGGCTAAGATGGACTAATTACCTGAGGCCTGACCTTAAACATGAGAGATTCGCTCCCGAGGAGGAAGAGCTTATTATTAAGCTGCATAAAGCGATAGGTAGCAGGTGGGTTTTTTCACTCAAGATTCCTTGATCTCGCAAGTGGCCAAAGAATAGTAATGGCAAGAGTAATCCATTAAGAAATCAAGTAATTGAAAACAAAAAATCCCCCCAAAAAAATTTCTTGTTACTATTTCCAAAAATCTTAGAATAAAAAGGGCATTTGAAAACCTGAAACAACAGATTCTTCCCCCTTGTCTGTTTACTTTCTGGTGGGTATAAGTTGTAAACTAAAAGAGCATACTCCATGACTTTCAATTGGTTGGCCTATTTTGTCCAGGTGGTCTCTGATTGCAAAGAAACTGCCTGGAAGAACAGACAATGATGTGAAGAACTATTGGAACACTAAGCTCAGGAAGATGCTTCAGAAGATGGGGATTGATCCTGTGACTCACAAACCTTTTTCACAGATTTTCTCTGACTTTGGAAACATCAGTGGCATTTCAAACACTGGAAACCTCAATAAATCCTTAAACACCAGTTTGATGTCCGAACCTGATCATCAATTCTCTTCTGCCATCTTAACCACCCCTGAGCATTCATGTTTCAAGAAAACCATGGAAGAGCAAGTGCAGGAATACAATCCTACTGTTACTCACCCCACTTCATGGGACTTTCTGGCTCAGTTTCCAGTCCATGACACCAAACAGTTACCACTTTTCTTCAATGAGGTCAGCTCTTCCTGCCCATCATCAACACCATCTTCATCTTCTACCAGCACTTTCACACAGTCCTATTCCTGCCAAAAATCTCAGGCTCCATTGATCACACCCACTTGTACCTTTACGTGTACTGAATTTCTCCTCAGCGATCCTGTTTCCTCCACTGAATTTCAGCATCAACAAGAGCAATATGACTTTGATGAGATGTTTTCACCAACCAACTCTTCAACTATGGCAATGGCACAGAATGATGTATCATCTTGCAACATAACTAGTACTGGAAGCGATGATGATTGGTACTTGAACCGATCGGTTGGGCGGTCGACATATGATCACGGAACTGTCAATAATGGACTTGAAGAGAACAACAATGCTGCCGATCATGCGGCCTATTATTCGTCATCTGCAAGTTCATTTGTCGATGGCATCTTGGACAAAGACAGAGAGCTGCACTCGCAATTTCCTCCACTTTTGGATCCCTCTTTTGATTGTTACTAATTCAGAAGCTTGACAGCCAATTTGGAGCTTAAAGCAAAATGTTAATGGAGCCTGCGTCAATTCTATCTCATGTAATACAGAGCTACAAACTAAGCTATAGAGTGGGTTATTTTCCCAGTTAGAGACCATTTTCATTAATCATCATCATGAATAAGTCATTCATCAATTCTAGTGCTGAGCCATATAATTATTATACACATGAAGCTGACTAAGAGCACATATATCATGTTATATTTCCTCCATAAGTAAAAATAGAGTGCTCGTGGATCAAACATGTGCATGCAATATCTGTGATCATGCTAGCTAAAGGGTGTCATCATCAAAGCTTTGTGTCAAATTTGTTGAATGTACTGTGATCCAGATTAAATATTTCTAGTTTTTTTCTTGCAGCATGCGCTAACATGATCTCAATCGTTATCAGATCAGGAAATTAATCAAGCAGGATCAAAAAAGACTTGCTAAAACCAGCACCACTAAACACATAGAGGGCTTAATTTCTCCTCCCTTTTACACCTTAATTTGACGGGGACTTCTCAGTGTCCTTGGCCATTAATCAGGGTCAATACCCAAATTTAACCAGTTAATCCAAGGGTGGAAGATGAGTGGCCTGTGTGTCGCATTTCTATGAATATATGATCATGTAAACATCGATATCTTCTCCAGCATTTCCCGGAGCCAACATCTACAGTTGAGTTGGCTAATCTAGTAATTCTAGGATTGTATGGGGTCACTATATATTTAGGTTTTTTAATTTGGGAAAATGCTAATTTTATCAAATAATATATTCAAATTCACCTCCTCAAAAATCTCGCACAAGATGAAAATCAAAGGCATTAAATAAGTGTACAGGAATCTAAATTCCGGGAGAACTAGCGTTACTCGTCAATAGGTCTCTATGGAATCCATCATTTTGTTATGTTAGTTAAAAGGAAAAGGGGAGAGAGGAATGAAGAGGTCCCAACAAAACAGAGAAGAAATCAGAGAGATAAAAGGAAGATTGCACCATGGCTACTGCACTGCAGAGATCATCTGTTTCATTCCGACGACAAGGCTCCTCCGGCCGTGTTTGGGATAATCTTCAAGTTAATCCAAAAAGAAGCAGAGAACTAGTGGACACGCCAGCCGGTAGAAGCCAAGAGATGAGCCTCGGCAATAGCAACATCGATGAGAAAAGCAGAGGCCAGGAATTCCTTGGAGATGAGGCTAACACCACGAGCTCCTACGACCCTCCAACCCCTTGTAAAGAAAAATACAGGGATGAAAGGTGTGGTATTTCAAACTTTTGGAGGTGCTGTACGGGGCCTTCTACAGCCTAGTTTGTAATTTCTTTTACCGTCATGTTTGTATAATCTGCTGGAATAAATTTTAGTTTTCTCTTGAATTCTTCTTCATCTCTATTGCATTCGGGAGCATTGTAATCACATGAACATGCTGTTATCCAGCTTCAATGACATGAGAGTTCTTCGTTAATATCGCTATGATTTGTAAACAATTTATTGATTGATGAGAATATTGGTCTCTGCATATTCCTCCCGTTTCTTCCATCTTTTCCTTTCGTGCCGTTATAACCCTGGCTCATCACGTATATACGTCCAAGTAATTAATTAACGCAGGAAACACAACCGCAAGCGCATGCGAGTAAGATCAGGCGATAAATGAGTGCTAGAGGAGGGTTATTTATAAGCGATATACGTAGTGGAGGCGATAGCATATATACACACGTATGGTCCCTTTACACTCTTTGCACGGATGATGTCAATGGGACAATTCACTGGCTGCGGGATGCAACTCTGCCATGCGATGAAATCTTGAATGGAGACATCAAGCATGCATGGTGAATGCCCTTCAAGCACCGCTAGCAGGAAAACAGAGTCGGTTTCCAAATATCAAAAAATCATAAGAGAAGGTAAGTGAAGCGGAGAAGAACGAATTTATTTGCATTCTGTTCCATCAGAACTGTACACTCGAGTTACAATCTATACAAATCAATGAAGGAGCTTAATAAACTCAACAGAGGAGGATGCATGATCACATTTCAGCTTGCACACATCCTGAATGGAGATGATAAGATAACGAGTACAAAAAAAGGATTTTTGGTTATCAGATAAGTCTTTCATTGACTAAAAAATGCTCCAGTATCAAAACCCTAGCTCAGTTTAACACGTGCCTAGTCAACACCCCAGTTGACGGTACTTGGTGTGGTCCACCTTATTCAGACGTATGCAACATAACAAATGTTCTGGCAAGTCTTCTGGCTTGTGGCCCTGTGAGAAAAAGATGACATAATATAAGCCATACATCACGTTGCATTGCAAAACAAATTAGCCTTGACAAGAATCTAATAGATATGCTTACCTGAATTGTCAGGCCAAAATCCAAGAGACAAAGCTTCAGCCTGTCTTGTAAGGTTTCAAGACCTTTTCTAGAGATGTAGCTAAATCTATGCACATCCAGATCAATCTCCAAGTAGTTTTCTCCCTGTGATAAAATTCAAAACAAGTTAAGAATGCACTTTCACCGATCATAGTGGAGTTGCATCGCCATGAAACTTTCAATGCTGCAACATTTCAATATAATTCTGCCAACAACACAACCAATTAAAATATTAATTGTTCAAGATTTTTTTTTTAATGAGCTATCTAAAAGAAAGGAGAGCAATGTGACAACCATAGTTGCAGTCACACAAAATTTAAACCAGGTTTTAATTACATTAGATAATAATATCAAAAGAGCAGGCACATTAGCTGCATTTCTTTAGATGAAGGGATGACTAGGAAACTGAGCCCAGTACAATCAGCTAGCTTCAGTGAAAACGTTAAATCCAGTTATAGGATGGAACAAGGAAAAAAAGGGAGAGAAAATGAGGTTCATCTGATAGTAATAGATCCATAAGACCACTGCGTAAACACAAATTTGTTACATAGAATTGATATGCTCAGGGAGCCTTGAAAGACAACCACATGGAGCACTCCAGGTTATGCTCAGGGAGCCTAGAAAGACAACCACATGGAGCACTCCAGGTTAGTGTCGTAGCGGTGCGGCAGAAAAGTACAATTTTTTACAGAGAGAGAGAGAGAGAGAGAGTCATATCCTACTGCTTATGATCACCACATCATACAAAATAATGTAACACAGCAGATTGGAATAAGCAATCTGAAACTTACCAAATAGAATTCATGTTGAGGACGTGAGAGCACAGGTTTCTCATTGTAGGCACTCATAAGCTTCTTTTCAGTAGCGCTTAATTGAAGATCTTCTAGATTTTCTAGTCGGCCCAATATTTTTAATCTTTCCCTAAATGGTGCTATGGTATCTAGAGGGAACCCTCTAACCCTCTCCACTTCATCATTAATCAACCTCTGTAAGGAAAGAAATGCGGAAAAACCCAGTTAATGAATTGTTAGTAATAAATAACCCTGATGAGGATGGACAAACAAAAACCTTCATAAAGCTACCATGTAATGCTGTTGTATTATTGTGAGACTTCTTAGTGAGACTTAAAAGAAAAGAAAAGAAAAGAAAAAAACCTAGAAAGCGCAAAGGTGAAGATGCCTCCCATCTTACACTGATATTCTCTTGAAAATGAGGGGGGAGCTCTTTTGAGTAACTTTCAGACAGTTTAAAATACAGGACCATGTTCATTCCTTCTCCATCATTTTCACTTTGAAATATTGTGGCAGGATACAGAGGTATCTGCAGAGAAAATAATTCATCTCATCACTGAAGATACTTGGTTAAAAAACTTCACATCAAATACAGCAATCAGTTACATAAACATGGAATTGGGATCTGCAATTTAGCATGCGACAGCATAAAAACCAACCTTGTTCGCAGCATCTTTAAACTATAAATGGACTTAATTAATGTACTAGAGCGAGATACTAGTGCTTTTGACCCCATTTTTTTCCATCAAGGGGTAATGAGAACTATAAATAGTAAATTTCAGGCAACAAGGAAATTGAAAGATACAAGTACCTGAACATTTACGACAAGAACACCAGGAACTTCATCGGATGTGTTGACATGAGGAAGTTCCACAAATCTAGCAATGTGATGAATTTTCCTCGGAGATAGAAAAATGTCAGCACCAAAAGGATAAAATGCAGCACAGTTTGGAGCACAATCTTTCTTCTTATCCCTGTAAAATATATCACATTTAGAGCTCTACTTGAGGTAGTAGAAATGAATATCACACAAACATGCATACAAGTCCCATTTACAGAAACAAATGCTACCAACAACGGCAAGCCCATTTTTCTCCTATGCTTGTTACTAAATCAAACTGAATCCAATATTTAAAATGTTAAGACAAGGTAACTGCAGAGTAAGAGTGATCCTGTGTGTAGTAGCAGATTCAAATAGTAGTTAACTACTTGTGTGACATTTAAATTCACAGTAGTTCTACCAATAGTGGGTGGTTCTTGCATCCCTAACACCTTGTTAATGAAATTACTAAAAGCAAGATAAAGTTCAGATCAAAGATTTCTCAAGTTGAGAAGATCAAAGATAACGATAAAAACAAAGCATTTAGTACAGATTGAATTGAGGTAGTTGGAAAGGATAAACAAAGCCAACGATTGAGCTTTCTATGCTGGACTAAACATGATAACATATTGATGGAGCAGAAACATTATAATAATCTCACCTAAAATAGTTCTTTCCCCGAACTTTGAAAGTACTTGGCTCAATGGGTGACCAACAATCAGTCATCTTCTTATCTGTGGGGCAGTAAGGGATTGAGGAACCAGCAATAGGTCTTCGCACAAATGCCTTGGGTGAAACTGAAATAAAAGGAGGATGGTGACATGAGATGCAAGTCTAAGACATATAGCAGATGATAAAAGGGGATGAGACAAAAAGGGGAGAGCATCAAAGTATCAAGTAAAGAAAATGAGATAATAAGTTTCATAAATTCAGAACACGGCAAGTATTATATATTGGAAAAGCAAAAGCTTTTTCACCCCAACTTCTGCAATTTGGTCACAACCGATTGTGCGGAGATATATTTATAAAGAGAATTGAATTTAAGATAATTGTTCATTACTTCGAGAGCTATACAGCAGACACTCCAGTAAATTTATTTCCCAGAACAAATTCATACAATAAAAACATTAGTAAAGCATTAGCGGGATGCAATGCCACTACAAAAAAGGTACATAAAACATACGTTTTTCAAGTCCTTAATCAAGGTCAAGATTAACTAAACCAGAGCTCACAGGAACTCAAATTGAGTTTAAACAACAATCAACATTCAAAACCATAAGAACAATGAGATATAAGAAAAGAAGGCATGGAAATATAGCAACACTCACCTAAGGTCGGATTAGTAACATTCCCTTCTCTCCGTTTGAAAGAAAGTTTAAGAGAAGGCTTTCTCTTGGAACTCGGTGTGCCTGGACTCAATGGTCTTTTCTTGTCAATGGAAGCGACAGCTGAAGCAAGGAAAGGCAAGCAATTATTTGGAAGAATCCCACTGTGATTGTTCTCCTCTTGACCTCCAACGCTCACATTAGAAACTTCATCCGCATATACAGGAGTCACTTGATCATTACTCCGGGAATCATTGGCTTTAGATTGCATAATATTTGAATCTCTCGGCGACGAAACAGACGCATCCTCTGGTTCGGTAACAGATACAACATCTACAGTTAAATCAAATAAAACATTATTATCATTACCAATCACCAATGGAAATAAATTTAGAATGAAGGAAACTAAGCCAAAAAAAATAAAAATAGGACATACCATCATAGACACTATAAAATTCATCATCAAATTCAGATTCAAGCACAGAAATAGCATCAGACCAGGCACCATCCATGCTTCCTGTATTTTGAACCAAAGAATTAAAAAAAAAAAAAAAACAGAGAGAGAGAGAGAACTTGCACACGAGTTGCCATGTCCAAAACAAAGAGATGAAAAAAACCTTGAAAAGCAGGATTAGAGTAAGAGCGATCTGGTTGACCGGGAACATTGAGTTTGTCAGCCTTAAGAGAAGAAACACGCCTTGAGATTATCCTTCTTCTTCTTCTTCTTCTTTGCTTCCCGCTTTTCTTCTTATTTGATGATGGTAAACAAACACAGCTATCTGGCCTTGATGCACACCCTCCCATTCTCTTTCGTTCCTCCCTCCTCTAAAAATCACTCTTCCCTTCCTCCTATTAATCACCGATCTGATTTTTCGAGGATACAAAACCTACCTACCTCTTTATATATATCTATATAAATCTTTGTTTTTAATTAAAATCAACTAATCTCCTTGGTGGGTCCCAACGCGCTCTTATTTTGTTGCAACGTGGACAAGAGGCCTTCATTTTCGTCCGAGTAACAACAGTGTTTGTGTTTGGAATTATTAAGAAAGAAATTTATTTTTCCGATCATACATTAAAAATCAACTACTGGTCTTTCCTTTTCACTAATAATATCACCTTCGTCGAGCTCTGAACCCTAATCGTTAAAAAATTACACCAAAGAATATTCTAAAAAAAATAAATAATAATATTAGATCAATACACCCTAAAAAAATAGAATAAAATGATCGGATGGAGAGGTTGGTTTCACCACTGCGGTTGGCTGCCTTGGACGGCAAGCTCTGACTTGTATCTTGGTGGGAAGAAAGATGTCAGTACGTACACATACAAGTGTTTACCATCCGACACAGAGCACGTGTTTTTTTTTTTTTCCTTTTTCTCGTTTTATTGGATTTGCACTCACTTGGAAGCGATGCTTCCTCCGATGGTGTATACCGTATAATCTCTCAGTCAATCAATACTAAGATACATTTTTCCAGGGTGAAGAATTTTATTTTTTTTATTTTTATAGTTTATATTATATTTAATATATAACAATTCCTTACATTTTATTATTTTTTAGAGTTATTCCATAGTCAATTTTTTTTTAATATCCAAAATACATTTATGTATAAGTTTGTACTTCTTGACAAATAAAATAACTTTTTTAATATTTTTAAAATATAGATCAAGCTTTCATAGTTCTAATAAAATAATTATTAAATTCAAAAATGTATATAGAAATAAAAGACTATTTTTGTAGATTTTTAATATGCTAAAATATGCAAATATAATTTATTTTTTTGAGAGACTTGACCATATACAAATTAAAATAAAAATTATATTTTTTAAAGAAAAGATTTTTTGTTATTGTTTTCATAGAAAGGAATCGATTCATTTAATATCAAAAGGTGTCTTATGTATAAGTCAGAATTCCAAATATTAAATATGTGAGGATAGAAAAAAGTGGGGAATTCAAATTAATTGCAAAATGATCTTTCATAAATTAAACATTTATAAAAAAAACTGGACAGAGACCATGTTTGGCAAGATGCAAATAAAATGTTTTTATCAAGACTATTTTAACTACGATATCAATTCAAAACAAATTATTGTTCATCAACTCAGAACTAAATAACGCCAAATATCCACATAAATTTTATTAATTTCACCCACTTCATTCAAATTTTATGTCAATCCAAATAAATCAAAACATAACTCATGCACCAACTTAATGTCCAAAAAAAAAAGAGCAATCTCAATCCCAAAAATAATCTCACAATTAAACACAAATAACCACATCATTTCAAAATAAAAAATTCACATAAAACCAAATTAATTGTGTCCAAACAGTCCAAAAATATGCACAACAATAAACAAATTGTCCCAAATTTCACAATGTTATAGTAATTTATCCAAAAATAGTTTGAGTTTATAGATCGATTTTTTGAGGCATCTGAAATGTATAAGGTATACTGAAATAGACATTGGAAGACAGCTAAAATAGTGGCGACGCGTGTACCACACGCCACCAACACTACCAGTGTGTGGATTCACGCGCCGCTGCTGGAGGAGGGCAAACTAGTGGATATGATGTTCCTCAATCTCCTCTTTGCTCCTGTACTGGCAGTGACACCCACCGCTGCTCGAGGAAGGAGAACTAAACGCCTCAAGGTTCAGATTTCTCTCTCCTTCTCCTTTACTGTTGGTTTCTTTTTATGTTGTCCTCTATTGTTGTAGACTGTTGTAGGTACATCGTGAGGGTTGTCTAGTGTTATGGTGGTTACCGTGGATTGCTGGTGAAAAAGGTTAAAGGCGTTGAGTTTGTTGCTTCTAGTCTCATTGAAGCTGGGGAAGATGAGGAGTAGGGGTGAGCATTTTTTGTTCGGTTCGGTTTTTACTTAAAAAACCAACCAAACCGAATATTTTTTTTAATTCAGAACCGAAACCGATTCAAACTGGCCATTTTTTGTTTGGTTCGGTTCGGTTAATTGAGGGAAAAAATTGGAAAAACAGATACTATCCGGTGGAAGTGCTAAGCGCAAAAGGTGAAGAAGCTTTGAAGCTGATCAAAGACAGCGAGAGTAGCAATTGATCTTCTACCTGATCTATCTACCATATTGATTGATGTACTAGAGAGACCAAATTCCTACAAGGGAAGAAAAGATTCACCAGCTTAAATCCATGTACCTTTGTGAAAGACATCGCATGGAATAGCTTACATGGGAATAGGGAAAGGTAGAAACTCAAATTTAAAATAGAAGTTCTTGAGCTAGAAGGACCATTAAGGGTGGAGACTGCCTGCCAAATAGCGTAGCTTCTACCAAAGAATCAAAGAATAATGAGAGAATTAGAGAAGAATTGTGAACTGTAAAGGATTGAAAGACATTTGGGAGAAGGACAACTTGAAAGACATTTGGGAGAGAGGGGTGGCTGAGAGCTGAAGGATTGTGAACTGTGAAGTTTAGTTTTAGGGTTTCCTTTTATAGTGGGTTTAAATGTTGGTTAAACCGGTTCGATTCGGTTTGAGCTTTTCTGCATTACAAAACCAAAACCGAATCGAACCGGAATTGTTTCTAAATATTCTAATCGGTTTAATCGGTTTTTTTCCCGGTTTGGTTTTCTTGGATTAATCAATTTATCGTTTTTTTTCTCTCACCCCTAATAAGGAGAAAGGAGACTGATGTTGGGGCTGTTAGTGGTGGTTGGTGGTTTGGGTCATAGTGGTGAAGGATATGGGTCAACAATCAGAATTTCTAGTGTTGATGGGTTTGTTTTGTTAAGAAGAGCTTAAACTATGAGGAAGAAAGAGGATGCTGACATGAATAAGGAGTTGCAGGTGTCTAGTAGATTGTGGGTTGGTTGTGTGAAGTTGGTGTGTTAGAGGAGGCAGTAGTGTTTATGGAAGAAGGTTGGCGGTAGTGGTAAAAAAGAAAGAAAATCTAAGGAGGCTGATTGGTATGGTGGCTGGCCATAAGGGAGGAAAGTCTAGTGGTGTCGTGTTAGAAAATAGAAAAGATAGTTGTGCTGTAAGATGGAGGTTTTCACAATGGGGGATACTCACGACTGAGTGAATAAGGTGGCTTTATGTTAGATTTGTTGGCGAGATGAACTTGTGAGGATGAGTTGTCGGGAGAGGTGTTTGGTATGGTTGACAACTAGTGTGTAGGGATCTTATTTTTTTTAGAGAATGAGAGTTTTTTTATTAGGTGTGGGTCAGGCCATTTTTGTGTGTGTCCTCTCTAACTAATTTTGCTTTTTTTTTTTGTTAATGACTCCTTAAAAATCTTCCTTCTTTTTTGTATGTGGTACAACCATCTATTTATAGGTAAAATAATTTGTCATTTTCCTTCCAATTGCTTGGTTCCCAAGAAACTACAAAATTACTTTAATCCTTCATTTTCTTCCTTTGCATTTTTGGTCCCCTTGTTCAAATATTTTTTTTTCTTATTTTTTGTATTTTGATATTTTTGAAATAGGCCATATTAACATCGACTTAATAAGAAAAATTGATCAATGATTTTTAAATGAGCGTGTTAAAAACTAAATGCATAGAAAGTAATTTTTTAATTTTTAATTCTTTTGAAAAGATACTGAAAATACCAAAAACAATGCATATACATCAAAAATATATATTTTTGGATTTGTTGTTGTTTTTTTTTGTTAATTTTTATTTTTCAAAAAAAGTATAAAAAGGGGTCAGGTTATGACATATATAATAACTTATTGATCTTCAATCTAAAAATAATACACACAATTATCAAGTGAGTTTTTTCGTGGACACATGTGAGCTATCTATATGAAATTCACATATAGGTCAGTGTAATATACTTGCCATTTGATAGACATTTACATATTAGTTTCAAGTATCTTTCATACCTTGATTTATGAGAGCAACTGCTTTATTTTATAAAGAAAAAAAATATAATATGTATCAATCTCAACAATTCTAATTAATATTCAGTCTTAATAGAGTATTGACCATAAGTATTTAAGAACAACACTTTAATGCAATATGAACATCATAATTATAATAACTTTATAATTTTATTTGCAAAGCATTTTTGTCCCAAAAACTTTATATTTACTCTAGATTCATTTATAAAAATAATAAATTCATTAATCAAACACAAATCAATGTTAAAGATAAAAAAAAACATCTTTCTTAATAATAAATATGTTTTTACATGAAAAAAGTCAAATTTACAAATAACCAACCAATTGACTACATGATATATACACTAACACTTCACTAGAATAATTATTTTTTAAACAATAACTTATTGGAACCATAAAAGCAAGTTTCAATAAAAATAGAAAAAAAATATTCTTTGGTATTTTTTCATGAATGTATTAGAAAAAAAAATAATATACCGCTCATGTGTTGTAACAGGAAACTTTTCCAAATCTAGTTTTTAACTAATTATATAATTATAAAAAACATATTCAGAAGAAAGACAATAAAGAAAATCATAAAGAAAAGATATATATATTCAAAACCTTCTCACGGCTTAAAAAACAAAACTTGTAAAAGAACATTTCATTGACCGAAAGAAATTCAATGAATTTGTTTTGCAATAATTATAATTACAGTGACCTTAACTTTATTTTCATATGACTTACCACAAACATAAAAAAACATGCACAATATATTTCTAAAGAATTACTAACGAAATGAATGCTAACATCATAAAAGGAAAGAATCTCATTTAAAAATAAATGTTAAATTGACTAACATCTAATGAAATAATATTTCAAATTTAATAATATTTATTTAATTATAATTAATTTTGATAAAACTTTATGAAAAAATAAAAACAATCATGAAGAGCATAATAAAAAGAGAGTATGCTAATATTATAATACAAATATCATAATCTCACTTGAAAATAAATTCAAAAATATTTTTTTATTTTATTTAAAATAAATTAAAGTAAAAGTAAAAAAAATAAAGGTCTTAAAAAAAAAAACTAGGAGTTTGGGTCTAGTAAGTCCTCTTCTTACCCAAAAAAAGATGGGTAGACGCTTAGGGCCAGCATGGGCAGACTTATATGCCCGACCTATTTTTTTAGTGATCTGTTTAACTATGTTTTTGTAAAAAAATAAAAACAGACAATGCATTGTCTACACTAGCTCAATTTTTACTACCTTAGGTTATTGAAAAATTGGATTTCTAACTCCTTACATTAAAAAATTCATTTACACCCATTTTTTATTAGAAAACAAATTAGAGTAAACTTGAAAATAAATTCTATTTTATAAAAAGAGTGGTTGTTAATAATATAAAAAAACATTATAACCTCACTTGAAATCAAATTAAAAAATAAATTTCTCTATTTTATTTAATATAAATTAGAGTAAAACTAAAAAAAATAGATAAGATGGGGGCCTTAAAAAGAGCCTAAGAGTTTGGGCCTAAAAAGTCCTCTTCTGGCCTGAAATAAGATGGACAGGCGTTTAGGGGCTTGCCATATACTCAACCCATTTTTAGTGGTCCACCCAACTTTTGTTTTTGTTTTTTAAAAAACTAGACAATGCATTATCTACACTAGCTTAATTTTAACTACCTTACATTATTGAAAAATCAGGTTTCTAACTTCTTAGATAAAAACACCCATTTACAACTACTTTTTATTGGAAAACACCTAAAAAAATATTATTATTGACCATGGTAAACTTATTTTTTCCTTAAATTAACCAAAATTTGGTGAAAAAATAAAAAATAAGCTCAAATTCAAAAAACTTTCTAATGCTTAATCTACTTTGTTTCATTTCTTTGTTTCTTTTTTTCTCCACTTTCAATCAAACCTGTGACAATCAAACCAATATTTCTCAGCCAATTCTTGAAAAAATTGTTTAAGCATTTAGGAGTTGACTTATATTACTCCTCAACCTATCATCGTTAGTCTGATGGCTAGAAAGAAGTAATCAACAATTCCTTAAAAACCTATCTACAATGCATGACCAATGATAACCCTACTAATTTCCCCTTGTTGAATGGTGGTGTAACACTAATTTCCATTCTTCTACTAAACCCACTTCTTATGAGGTTCTATATGGACTCCCTATGAGGTTCTATATGGATTCCCTTCTCCACCAATTCACATTCCTTATCTCTCTAAAAAACTCCACAATAGAAGCAACTGATGATTTCCTTACCAAGCGACAAGAGATGATTAAAGAGATTAAAGGTAATCTATATAAAGCATAGAACATAATGGTACAAACTGCAAATCGCAAACATAGTGAGAGAGTGTTAATTTTTTTTTACATTAAGTGCAGAACATGAGCATAAATAATAATAGAATGAAGGAAAAATAAGGGAGACAATTTTATTGATTTCAGAAAACTCTTAAATAAAGATAGAGTTTTAGTTTGAAACAAAGACTATTAAATTTAAAAATTACATAACAAACAAATCAAATACAATTAGATTTATTCCTAAAAAATCGGTCTTCAAGTAGTAACCTTCAACAACAGAATCTCTTGATCTTCTGCAGCTTTTAAGGCATTATTTTAACACTCCTCCTTGACTTAACTGCTGCAGACACTTAGCTTGCTTCTTAGTTCTTCAAAACTTGCTTTTGAAAGAGCTTTAGTCAAAACATCTCTGAATAACAAAATTTGGTCATTGGTTATGCAATAAAGTAGAGTAACTTCTCCTTCTTTCTGAACTTCTCTTAAAAAATATAACTTGATTTTAAAGTGCTTATTCCTGCCATGAGAAACAAGATTATTTGCAATAGAAATTGCAGCTTGATTGTCAACATAAATCTGTATTGGCTCAAGTTGACCCATATGCAAATCTGCAAGTATTTTTCTTATCCAAATTGCTTGATTTACAGTAGCAGTAACTGTTATATATTTGGCCTCAGCTGTGCTTTAAGCAACCACATCTTGCTTCCTTGAACACCAAGAGAACATGCCTGATCCGAAGCTAAAACAATAGCTTGAAGTGCTTTTCATATTATCCACAGATCCTGCCCTAGTCACTGTTAGAATAGTCATGAAGCATAAAATTTTAAGAATAAGAGAACTTTATATCGCAGTTTATTGTACCCTTGATATATCTTACTATTCTTTTTTCGTCTTGAAGATGTGATTCACTTGCATAATGCATGAATCATGAGAGCAAACTCACATCAAATGCAATATTAGATCTTGTTGTTGTAAGATACATCAAACACCCAATCAAACTTCTGTACCGACCTTCATCCACTTTGTTTGTTTCATCATTCTTGTTGAATTTTTCCTTCAGATTCATAGGAGTGCTTGTGCTTTTGTTTTTCTCTATGTGAAAATTTTTCAGGATCTCCTTAATATACTTTTTTTTTTGACATATGAAGATTTCACCATTGCTTTGTTTCACCTCCATTCCAATGAAGTAAGACATCAAACCAAGGTCTGTCATCTTAAATTCATTGAGCATTTCAGCCTTGAACTCTTCTATTAGTGTTTTATCACTTTCTGTTTCAAGTAAGTCATCAACATAAATAGATACAATAATTAAGTTTGCATTAGTTCCTTTTACATATAATGTGGCCTCACTCAGACTTTTAACAAAACCAAGTTTATATAGATGCTTATCAACTTTTCTATACCATGCTCTAAGAGCTTGTTTAAGGCCATAAAAAAGCCTTCTTTAACAAGAAGACCTTCTCTTCTTATCCCTTGACTTCAAAATCTCCTGGTTGTTCTATGTAAATCTCCTTCTACATATATCTATTCAGAAACACAAATTTTACATCTAATTGATAAACTTTCCAATCCTTTAGTGCAGACAATACAAATAGCAATCTAATTGTATCAAGTCGTGCTACCGGTGCAAAGGTTTCTGAGAAGTCCTCTCCAAACACTTGAGCATAGCCTTTTACAACTAATCTGGCTTTGTATTTATTTATAGAACCATCTTCATTTTGTTTGGTTCTATAAATCTATTTGACTTCTATGGCTTTTTTATATAAAAGCTTGTCCATCATCACCTAGGTATCATACTATTCGATCATTCTGAATTCCTTTTTCATTGCTTCAATCCATTCGTTGTTCTTCACCTCCTCTTCAAATTCTGCAGGCTTACAAATAACAATATTGCTACTTTCATAATTCTCAGATAAAGATCTTATACCTCTGACCGACTCATCATCAATACTGTTATTAATAATCTCATGAGTTGAAGATTCCTACTTTTTTGTTGACGATTCCTGCTTCTTTTCTAGTTCCTCCCATTTTCATTGTTTATCTTCCATGAAGTTAACATCTTTGTTTACTAGAATTTTCCCATTTTGAGGTTGGAAGATTATGTAAGCTTTTGATAGACTGTTGTATCCAATGAACACTCCTAGTTTAGCCTTTTTTTTATCCAACTTGTCTCTTTTAACCTGTGGCATATAAGTGCAACAAAGACAACTAGAGATTTTCAAATGTTGCAGGTTTGGTTTGTATCCAAACCAAAATTCAAATGAAGTTCTTTTCTGCAACGCAATAGTTAGCATTATGTTCAGCAAATACACTGATGTGTTTGTAGCTTCAACCTATAGTTTCTTTGGCAGCTCTTTTTCATGCAGCATGCATCTAGTTATTTCCATAATGCTCCTATTTGTTTTTCACTCACATCATTTTGTTGTGGAGTGTAAGGTGCTGTAAGTTGGTGTTCAATCCCGGATTCATCACAGAATTGTTGAAATCCTCCACTAATATATTCCTTTTCATTGTTAGACCTTAATGTCTAAATCCTACATCCACTTTGGTTTCCCACCCATGTTTTATACTTCCAGAATACATTAGCAATGTCAGATTTGAATTAAAAAAATCTGGAATAATCATCAATAAAGATTATGTAGTATCTGCTGCCATTTAGTGAATTTGTTCTTTGGGGCCCTCCAACATTTGTATGTACCAGTTGAAGTTTATATGTTGCTCTCCATGTAGTTTGAAGGAAATGTTTCCTAGCTTTTTCTCCATATTGACACGCTGCACAGTTGGTTTATTTTTTCTCCAGTTGTGGAACACTTCTTATAAGATTGTGTTTCTGCATATATATTAGCCCAGCATGATGAAAATACCCAAGACTTCTATGCCACAATTCATCATTGCAAGTTTTTATGGAAAAAAAAATACTTTGCTCCTCCTCTATAATATTTAAAGTAAAACCTTGTCTTTGCCTCCTCCTGGGTATTGAGCACTTGCTTAAAAAGCCCTTGCATTGATTCCTCATGTCTCATCAATCTTCTCTATTCTTGTGCCTGCAAAGCATTTATCAATTCTTTAAGAGATATATTGGTTAGGTTTTTTTTTCTCTTCTAATGAAGAAATCTTAGACTCATATTTTTCAGGCATGGTTACCAGTATTTTTTGTACAATTCAGTCATCAGAAAATTTATTTCTAAGCAATCTTACTTTGTTTATCATGCTTAGTAATTTGTCAGCATAATCTTTGATGTTTTCTATCTCCTTCATCTTCTGCATTTTTAATTCTTTCGTTGCCCTGATATTCTTTTTTAAGATAGTCCTAAATACCTTTTGCAGATTCTAAATTCATGATTCTTGTGAATATTGTATTTGACATTGCAGTATATAAGTAAACTTTAGCTTTGGACTTCCTTATCTTCTTTTCCTTGTGGAGCTTTAGTTGAGCTATTGTTGGATTTACTAGTATATCAGGAACAACATAGTTTTCTTATACAGCTTCCCAGAAATCTAATGCTTTTAGATGAATTGTCATTTTAATGACCCAAGTTTCATAATTATCACCATTAAAAATTAGTCGTGAATTGTGTAAGATGATTGAGTCAGTTTCCATTTCTAGTGTTCTTTTTGGTTTTGTATTTGTGGTTTAGTTTGTGTTTTGATTCTCTCAATTCATAAATCTCTTGAGATAATTATGCTTTCAAGATAATTATGTTTTAATACCAATTTATTAATTGTTTTACATTATATACATAACACAAATATAAATAATAATAGAATGAAGTAAAATTAAGGGATATAATTTTATTGAGTTTAGAACACTCTAAAATAAAAATAGAGTTTTAATCAGAAAGAATAACTATTAAATTTAAAAATTACATAACAAATAAATTAAAAACAATAAATTTATTCCTAAAGAATTAGTCTTCAAATAGTAACCTTCAACAGCAAAATCTCCGGCTTTTAAGGTATTCTTTCAACAGAGGGCATTCAACATTGGTGACCTAGTCTATCTCAAACTACAACCTTGCTGGCATAAATCAGTAGTGCACATTATGGCCATTACTTGATTCTGGAGAAGATGGGAACTGTGGCTTATAAGTTGCAAACTTGTAACTACCTTCTTCAGCAACCATCGTCTCTCAGTTGAAGAAGCATGTTGGTAATAAGATTGTTTATAAGGAGTTGCCAATTAACCTCACGAGCACTCCTTTCTTTTTCACAGAAATCATCCCTGGATCATATCCAGGTAAGCTCCATTAATATATCCCTTGTACCATAATTACTCTTATCACAACCTTCTTCTTCTTCTTCTTCTAAGGCAATACGGTTTTCCTTTCTACCTCTCTTTTCATGTTTTTTTCTTTTAAAAAAAAGACAGAGGAGAAGGGAAATGCAAAACCCAGGTAAAGGAAACCATGTCCATAAAGAGGAGGATAAGTCACTGAGGGTCACTCACATGTACGAATTTTCTTGAGATTTGTAATTTGTTGATTATTTTAATTCAATTAGAGAGAGAACTATTATGAGGTCAGTTAAAAAATAGAGAAAAAACTTGGGGTGTTGAAGGTGCTTGGAGGAAAGGCTAAAAAAAGAAGAAGTTGCGCTCTCCCAATGCTATGGATGTACGGCCAGTGATGGAAGTTGTAAAAGGTCCAGCCTTTGATATATTGCAGGTGCTGACACTTCTTTTTGTTCATCTATAGGCAACAAGCACTTTAACCACTACTTTTTTCAGTGATTCATTCCGTACTGTTTTCCTTTTCATTATTAATTTTGTTTCTATTGGCAGCTGGTCGGTGGCTAGACTTGTTAAGTGGCACTGGTTCTGTTGGTATTGAAGCTATCAGTCGAGGATGCTCTCAGGTATTTTACTTATTTATTTGTGTACTATGCTGCTAGTGTTTGCAGTTATGAGTTTAATTACTTTAGATCTTCATTTCTGATGTCGCATGGTGGTCTACATGCTAAGGGGAGATCCTATAATCTAGATAAATACATAATTTCTCTCTATAGTTTAGGTTCATAGGCTTGTGCGTAAGAAGGTCCTTGCTTTCTGTAGTGTTTATAAAGTGCCATAGCCCAAAGGGTTTTGAAGGGATAGAAGAATGGAAGAAAAGGTGGTGGCAATTCTTTCAGGCACTTTACTCATGAACATGCAGCTTTGCCAGAAGCAACCAGTCACCTCCTTTCCTCAGCTAAAGACGATCCATCTGTTATTAGAAGTTGAAAAGTATTTCTCCTGAATATTCTTACGAATCAAGTTACATTGTTTGTAATTTCATTAGTGTCATGCCTCCATATACACGAGTTGATTATGGAATATTGATGGATCGAATTTCAAAAGTACCCATGGTTAGATAAGACACATTTATTGTAAGTGCTAATTTTGTTAATTATTTAACTTGGTTTATGTTCTTATTGACAAACTTCTTGCACAGTTTTTCTTAACATCAAGAATTTTCCTAGTCTAGCCCCCTCCCCCATCTATCAAGTTTAAAGTACTCCAGTTTGCACCCTTCTTTTGTTACCATAAACCATTATCTACACCACAAATCACTGTGAAATCTTTGAGATGATATTATGTTTAGCACATTAAGGCCAAC
>Ga0307515_10004292_pt1 | contig 29595 bp, 26 predicted proteins | sample 17_EM_MG_FD_194513 | JGI IMG/M metagenome (GOLD analysis project Ga0307515, IMG submission 194513) | Populus trichocarpa ectomycorrhiza microbial communities from riparian zone in the Pacific Northwest, United States - 17_EM | ecosystem: Host-associated > Plants > Roots > Unclassified | place... | reverse complement strand
TACATCCGAAACGTTAGCATTATGATACAGTTGCATGTAGCGGAAGGAAGCCCAGAAGGAAAGTACAAAGTTGTGTAGGTTATTGGGTGTGTTTTGGAACGAGAGGCGTTGTTTTGTGCAAGTCACATGAGGTCGAGATCAGGATGCTGTCGGTGTGTATAATACGAGAGGAAAAGAGAATGGAGGTGTAGGCGGGAAGAAGGGATATATATACTCGTGTTCCGGCGATTTCTTAGTTCAACTTGTGAGTTTTGTTGGTTAACGAACACAAAACGGCCCAGTATTCATCTTACAGAACCACCAGGCACCTAATGAACAACAAGCCTCGAGACGAGATTTAGTACTCGCGGAGAGGACTGTTTACGACGCTGGGCGTTGCGTTTGCATCACACATCATTTTTACCGCTCAGACCTCATGCTTCTCGGAGGACACTGAGTAGTTCTCAGTTTGTCCCAACTGTGCAACCATCCAACACGGCTACCAACGCCTAGCTGTGGAAAAAGCACACGCAACTGATGACATAGAATAGAGAATACGTCATTGTTCCCTTTGCGACGCTTTTAGCTCTGCCAAAGGGGGATTTCCACCGGGAAGCTGAAGATATACACAATGGATGGTTCGAAGTATTGTGCCAAGAACGAGTGCAATACGATGATAATCGCGCCAAGATGGCATAAACACCCTTCAAGCGGTGCAAATAGACCTTCAGACGTTGCTGTAACAGTGAATATCAATCCTCAGTTTAATCTGAGTTTAATCTGGTGGCAGTTAACCCCATCATTGAATGCTTTTGAAGGGATCTCGTCCCCGAGTATTGTCAGGGTTTAGAGTCTAGCGCGGTCTACACAGCGCCTCCCTTTTTTGTCGAATCTGTCCATGGTCGCTCAAATAGGAGTCTACCTCGCCTGCCGTTGCATATGCATGCAGAGGATATTATTCCTACCTTCTCAAAGGCGAACATCTATATGGGAATATGCCTTCCCAAAGCCCACACCCTGACACGACTGCGGTCGTACGAAATGTTTGAAGTCTTGCTAATCGTCGGAATGAACAAAAGCGTGGGCCTCCGGGGAATTCTCAACTGTCGCCTGCTAAGAGACGCGTTTCCGTACCGGCTGGCGAGAGGGATTCCTCTCAAGGAGGGAGTTTCGTACCCTCTACAACCCAAGGTCAGAACTCCACCTCCTCATCTTCGCTGAACAATTCTCGCGTTGCAGATATCACTCAACGCGTGGCTTCCACCACGTCCACTACACAGCGACGGTCAATAATTACTCCAACCGCCACGCTGGGTACAAGCAGTGGTAACGCACCAGCTCCCAGCGGAACCATACAGACAGACTCAACGCGTCGCGTTGTATCCAGCTCAGCATCCGGCATCGCTAGTAGCACTCCCACTTCTCTCAGCGGTCTTGAAAACCTGCCTGCCCCCATCCCGAATCCAGAAGCCCGCGCGATCATTACAAATCCACTGCGAACGCGAGCTACCGAAAAGAATCAGAGACAGAGGCAGTGGCAATTGCAACAGCAGGCGGTGTATACACCTCGATCAATGGTCTCCGGCAGTCGCAGCATCCATCAATTTGGTCACTCAGACATGACGCGTCTTGTATTTGCAACGGGCAGACTCCTGGAGCTCTACATGTGGGTCAGCCGGCCGTTTATGAGTGCAAGCGACTTGGAGACGGTAAGTTATGCAACGCGACGCGTTGCGAAAGTATTAGCTGAAGCCCCACACTGGCAGATAATAGAGACGTACTGGAACACCGCTATGCAGCAAAACAACATTTGGTCCATAGCATTCGAGGCTCGCACAAAGGAGATCTTGAAAGAGGTATGCTGAATCAACGGCCCACTGTGGATATTACATGCTCAAACAGGTACCAGGTTCACACACAAGTCGATAAGGTTAAATCCCATTTTATTCAATCAGTAAGGGACAACATTGCAGAGCTTTATGATCTCCACCGGTTTGAATCCGCCGCAGAGCGTTTGGAATTCATTGATTCCCTTCTGGCAGACAATAAGTATCTTGTTCCTGTAGCAGAGCGTCTGGAAGGTGGTGTACGCGGTCCAAATCCAACGCAGAGAGAGTCGAAAGCTGATATCAAATGGCTAGCGTCCACTTTACTTCCTGGCGAAGGCAATCCCGCGGTTTATCTACATCAAATTTTATCATCGGGCGAATAACCGCGGTAGGTATGCTGCTGGATTTTATAATTCCATGATTAATGACAAGGACGGTCATATACCCTCGCCACTGATCATGTTTACAGGCACCGCGTTGCGCCATGCTCTCCTGGAGTGGCAAAAGAACAAAGGTGTTTATCCGAAAGCTTCCAAGTCAAAGCTGAAAGCGGACAGACCTGATCGCTCGAACTACTTCAACCACAAGAATGACGGTGGTAAGATCGCATCCTGCTTCGCTGTAACGGGTGGCAAGTTGTTAACCTTGCCTGGCGTTGCAGACACGTATACGTTCTTGATGAATACCTGGAATACACTACCGGAGAGCTATCAACAGAGGGTGTATAACAACACTCTTGCTACAGTCAAGCGTCAGATCCAACAGGCGGAGAACCCAACGCCTGCCGTGGTGATCAGCGTGGAAGCAGCGCATGTTGACAATGCTATCCTTCTTGATTATTTGGCCTCCAAAGTGGCGCTTGAGGAGCCTGAGATCGGAAGCACTGACCCAAACATCCCGATAGACAACAATTGCACGGATGACGAACTTCATTTCGGGATGCCAGGGGGCAGCGGGGATTTCGAAGATGAAGGAGATGAAAGCGACGATCGCGATGCCATCCCCACCGCCAGCCCGCGACGACGGCCCGCGACGGAACTCGACAGGTTTAACCTGGGAACCAGTGATGTCGACGGGTATGAGGGCGAGGATGGCGACGATGCGGATGCGGTTGCGGATGCGGATGCGGATGAGGAGGAAGAAGCATCGCAAGTCGATGATGGATCAACGCAGAATGTGGAGGACTGACCTGGGACCCAGTGATGTCGACGGGTATCAGGGCGAGGATGGCGACGATGTGGATGCGGATGAGGAGGAAGAAGCATCGCAAGCCAATGATGGATCAACGCAGAATGTGGAGGACTGAGGGCATAGTACTAGACAGTGTGAAGATTGGACTGTATATTTCAGACCTGTAAAATACAATAATGGCGAAGCAAATGCAACGGCAAGCGAGGTATCCAAAGGGAAGACTGTATTGCAATATGTAACAAAATCTCAAAGCTAAACATAAATGGGGCGAGTGCGGCATCCGATATATTATAGCAATAGCGGAGAGGTAAAATGTGGCTGTCGGCCGAAGAAAGGCATAAACATCGCCAGGCGTTATGTGAACGGCTACAGCATAACTGCAGCCCCTGCGAAGAGTGTAACACACGTGTCGTTCTGATGGTGCGTATACCGGGCGCATAGTAATGGAGGTGAGTATGCAACGCGACGGGTAGCGTGTAATTCCCCGTCAGAGTGTACGAGGTTCCGTCAGAGCCGTCAGAGCCGTCCGGAACACCCGGGTGTTTCAGACAGCAACTAGGGTTGTTGCTGATGTATGGAACGTGATGCTTGAAATAAATGCCAGGTGCGGGGTATTCCGGCACCTGGGTGTCTATGACGGCTCTGAAGGAGCGAGTGCAAACCATCAGAGCCATTCTGCCATGACGGAAATACGTTCAGCTGATATAGATGGTTCATCACATATGTAAAGTAGTAGGGAACCATTGTCCAAATATTAGTGTGTACACACAGGAATGATGGATAGAGATGCATTGTATACACTGAAACCGAAAGAGAGGGAATGCAAAAGATAAGCTCAAATTGGCAAATATCAAGGTCATTCAATTATGTAGATTCACATGATAGAGAGGGAAGAAATATCTCTACTGGCTGAGTTGCAACCATATTAAACCATCAAAAGTTGCCAGTATTCTCCCCTAACTACACAGTGGAAAATGGTCTGATGTAATTCATAACTCATCCAGAAGATGTCTTTGTGACAGTATTCTATGCTATGGTTGATGCATGGTACTATGGCGTTCTATGAACTTGTTTATTGATGCACACAATATTTGATTAATGGTACATAATGAATAGGCATTGCATCAGATTCTATGAGACATGGGAAAGCTATACACCTGATGCCTGGGTTTACCAGTTCAGGACATGAAATACAATTGAACTGGACAGATCCAGGGAAATAATACCTCAAATGAAGTATTGTTTAGATATAGCCCTATTAATAGTAGAAGTACTAGGACAGCATCCTCTTGCCAAGTAATTTGAGATTATCAAGCTATGGATTAGGAGTGAGTTGTAGGATGGACAGTGGTGGTAGGAAATCTTCATTTCAAGTAATGAAATTAGGGTGGATTGATCGGCAAAATGTATTGTAGTCAGTGGAAGCCTCCAGGAGTGTGTGAGAAAAGATGGAGTGTAAACTTAAATGTGCCAATTTCAGGAGGGAATAAGATTTTAGAAAGGCATTCTGGCCAGCCTTCAGAGTGATGAGGATATCTGATGGCAACTCGCTCCAGAGAGCAATGGGAGTGGTTATGATAGGTTTGGGTACTGCTGGGACAGTCGCCCAACCAATACTGGAATCCGAAACTCACTCAGTGAGATGTCTGGGTTTTTATGGATAGTCGTTTGATCTACTGTTCACACTATCTGAGATTCCCTGGAGGTACACAAGGAAAATAAATACCCTCCATATATGATACGTAGATTATTATTCATTATCAACTTCTAAATCATACAATATTACCCAGCATCTCATTCAACATTCTATTGTCTGTATCAGATCAGTATGCAGAACCACAGAAAATGGTGAGTGGTTCAAAAATCAGAGCTCCTAATGCGGCAATAACAACCCGAATAAGGAATTGAATAATCTCAATCGTCCACACTCTCAATGTCATCCAACAAATCTCCCAGCTTATCAGGGCTGCCAAATGCAGGAACACACAATTCATTACCCATGCAAAGACACTGGAGACACTCTGTGTACTTCCAACTTGTTTGAGCACAGTGAGTAAGTGAAATTGGATTCGACTATCGTTTGGCTCGTTTTGTGATATCCAATAGGTTGGAAATCAGATTTCAGCTAGCTGTAAATCAAAATGGAGTTTGAAAGGCAATATGAACGATTTCAGTGAAAAAGGTGTGTGCCATCAGGAATGGAGGAGTACCTTCTGTGGAGTACAGCTGGGCAGGGGGAGTGCTGAGAGTGATAGTGGAGTGGAGAATGAAATATGGGTAGTGAAACTGCAAGAAGGAGCACCAACAGTGATCGAGGAGTGCCTAGCCAGCAGAGGTGCCCTTCCATTTGGAGTAGTGATAAAAGTGGAAGAGAGGGGAAGTGTCTGGAATGCAATAGAGGTGCTCCTGATCGAGATCGAGGATGGGATTGAGGAGTGGTCATTCATCGGGAGGAATGCCGACAGGAAATGCGGGATTGAATGTTGCATTAAATATCAAAGTGCAAATCCCTGCTGAGAAGCACAAACAGGGATTGTGGACCACCTGTCATAGCCGAGGTGGACTATTGAGGTTGTAAAGCAGAACACCAATGTTTAATTGATCATAGTACTGGTTTCCGCAGAAATGGAATCTAAGACCATGGAAGGACAAAATCTACTTCGATTTTCATCCTGAGCACACATAACTGTAACCTGCTCGCCAGGGCTGTATTCGGACTGTGCACAATGAATACCTGCAGCGACAAGCTCTACTGTGTACTATGAGAATAGTTGGAAGGACGGAGATGTAGTCAGTTTCAAACCCAAGCTATTGGCATTGAAGAACAATTGATGGTAGATTGAGCCAAGCATTTCCATCCTGGTAAACCTTCGTTTCTTGTCTTGAACAACCAGTGAGAGATAAGCATGGTCACACAGGAGTTCGTCAACCTGGATACGAAGCTCAGTCTCTAATCCTAAATCCATCCAGTGACTACTGACACTACCACCATACGCTTCCTCGGCCAATTGCGCTCGACTGGTATGAATCTTTTGTAATAACTATGTATATTTTGGGGTTTCATATTATTATAACCCCATTCAAGGTGGATGGTACAGAATTAGCACTTACAGCTTCGGGGGTTTGGAGATTGATATTAAGAGACGGACCCATGGGCAATTGATTCACAGATGGTGTACAAACAGGAGCACCTCCTACTGCCCACTGACGATCCTGGATATCAATTACTTGTATCAAAGGATTGTCAACCATCGAGTACTTCTCATGGGAAATGATTTCACAGGCAGTCTTTGTGACCACAATTGCCTCTATGAAGCATCTGGATACCTCAAAAGTCGGCTTTTGGTGTTGCGGAATGGTGCGATCTCCACTGGCCATTGGATGTGGGACATTCTGGCCTCCACGAGCCAGCGGAAGCTGAAGCGCCAGGGCAGATAAAAGGTCAGCCTCACCTAATATGATCATGATTGTCTTTGGAGTTTGATCAATGGTAGTGCTATGGCTCGAGGTGGATGTCGCAGATCAGCAAGTGGAGTGCGTGCAATCATAGTAGCAGCATGGCGCTGTGTTTTCAGTAGTGGAACTCTAGTCGTTCATAATGTCTCATAGTGGGGCACTGGGTATAGATATAGAACCTGCTGCTGATTGTCCAAATTGTCTACTTCAATATCAGATGACAAGGTGGACTCTCCAGGTTCTTCAGTTTCATCATGCCTGACCTCACAATATGTATCATCATCATTGTGTCCCATCGAAATCATTGAATTGACATTAGCCATGGCTGGCACAACCCTCGAAGGCTGGGTTGTAAGTGCAAATATTTGATTAGGAATGATTTTTGGCTGTCTTCTTGAATGCGTGTGAAAGTGCTCTGCCAAGGTGTGCTTGTTGATTTTTCTGTGAATAGTGTTTCCTCACCTGGCTGGCCGTAGGTTCCATGTTGATAAAGTGAAGTTGGGGAATGTTGATCCAAGTATATAAGGGTGAATATAGTATCAAGTTGAATAGAATAATGGAAAAATACAGCCACAAAGTAACACTTGGTCGAGGAGAATGCAATTGGAGGTATGGCTGGAGATAGTCAGGAAGATATTTCTGTGGTTCATATTTATATAGTGGATGGAAGTACTTTGTTGTCATTTTGTGTAACAGGCAGAATCTGATATACGTGATATTGGTGACCAGATGGTAATATCAAAACAAGAAGGATGGGCTTAAAGTTTGTACCAACGGCATCATTACATGACAAGACAAGAGTAAAAGCTGTTCAAAAGTAGTCTGTTGCTGTGCTACAGCAGAGAACGAGTAATGAGAGATTACCACCACATCTTCTAACTCCAATAACCTCGCTTTAGATACATTTTCGCGTACCGCCCTCGAATCATATTCCATGCTTCGATTCACCATCCACATCATCCACCATTGTCTTATAAACTAGCAACATAATACCTTATCAATAAAACTACACCACATTGTCCGACGTCACAATACCTCAGACCAAATGCTTATTGTATAACATTATACTGCCACCACAACACCGTGTATTCCAATTTCTCTGCCTTGCCACCTTATCAATACCTTCACTACCCCTCCTTATCTGCATTCTCCGTTGCATCACTCAGGCTGTGATAGAATCCCCCTCCTAGGTATGAGGCCCTCAGAGAACATTTTTTCAATGGTCCTGGTATTTCAGGATATTATAGATGGAATTCCCCTAACCCATCCACAAACTTTGCCGGCTCCCAGGTGAACTAATTGTACCCAGTCGAGCGTAGATGATAGTGTAATTTAGTTTGATAAATTCGGTTTTCTGCAATACTCAACAGCTGATATTCCTCCTCACCATCAACCTTGACTGGCGGTGGTGGTTCCATATGCTGGCAGATGAGGGGATCATTAATTACTGGATCCAAACACCAAACAGGTTGTACTGAATGAATTTGTATGGACATAGGTAACTCTAATTCATCAGCATATGGAGATACCCAGTGGATAACTGTAAAGGGTACTAGCCATGCCCAGGCCAACTTCTGTGTCAGCCTCATCGTCCAAATATGTTGGGCTTCCAACCACACCTGCCACCGTTCCTGTTTATTTTGTGCTGGGATACATCTTCTATTTACTCCTTCCTCCTGTAATGCCTGACTTCATCCCATTTCCACTTGGAGGTAATCATGGAGCTGTGGCTTTGTCGCCTGGACATGATTGGAATCGAATCATCAATGATCCTGTTCCTGCATTGCTTCCCCTGAAAATGTCCTCTGTGAATCTGCACCCTGGATGGTGAAAATAGGTGTACTCATTGTGGTATCTGACTTACCATTTTTCGTAGTAAACTCGGCCATTTACAGCCATTTTACCCAGTCATCCTGGTGATAATTCACTGATTAACCAAGGTATTGTTCCATACTCAAATTCATTCATTCGGTTTGGCTGTACCTGTTTGGTTAAAATGCTGTTGAGATCATTCAATCGATTCGCAGTCAATCCTATATCTGGCCCCAGAAGATCGATGCAAAGTAAGGTCCACTATTTGAATTCACTGTTGATGTGTGTCTGTGAAGGGGTACCACTTCGTTTATCACTAACTTGGCCATTCCGGGTCCATTGATTGTGGTATGGCCAGGGATGAAATGTCGCATTTTTGAATATCTATCCTCTACTTCCCAAGTTGTGTCAAACCTATTGCCCTCTGGTAATCCCACCACCCAATCAAAAGAGTCATCCTCCAATGGTTGATTTCGAACTAGCAAAGGTTGTGGGATTCCAAACTTTGAATGTCATGAGCTTTGAGACTGTTGACAACTATGTCAGTTCCTTACATTCTTGTCAGTATCCTACCCAATTTCATTCCAGTAATACTGCTGGTCAAGAAGGTCTAATATCTTCCCTTGTGCCAGATGTCCTGCTAATGCTATATCATGGTGTTTTTGAATTATCCATAGGCGCAAGGCGACAGTATCTGGAATAGATACATGTCATCTATATCGTACTTATCCATCATCCTCCACACAGTTCACAATGGTCATTTACTGTAGCACACTATTCATTCCAATCGCTTCCATCATTTTGCCAGGTAATACGTCTGTTCTGAATGGATTTTTCCTATGGTCAGCGATAGAGTGATGGCCTTCAGTGGGCTGGTATAATGTTAGAAACTGGTCCGGGTAACCTGGCAGTGGTCCAAGTGTGGACCAGAAGAAGATATTGGTTCGGTTTCCTACAGGTCGAAAAACTCGACCCACTCTGCTTTAACGGGGTTGTTGCCAGCACTGGACACAACCCGGCGGTTATTCGAGTGCGATTATCCTTGTGAAGAGGTTCTTCTTTGTGAACTCAGAACTTTGGGTCCCAGTGGGTATTTGAGTTGTGATTGTATCACAATATAATATAAACGTAAAAGATGCAGTTTTAGATGCTCTGTCACCTGCCATACTCCAATTGGCGATCCGATTACTATTCATTGAGTTGCGGCAAAATAATGGCATCAATTGGACGTGTTTCAAAGCGACTCAACAAACAGTGAACGGATCGCAAATTGGAGATTGGGAGGAGAAAGAGCGTCTAAAACTGCATCTTTTACGCATATGTCATATTTTGATACAATCACAACTCAAATACTTAATTGGACCCAAAGTTCTTATTTTGAGAGTTTGTAGAAACATCCAAAAAGCGGATAATTCAGTGCTGTTCGGTTTTTTGATCTGGTAAAACCCGTTGCAACGGTTCCAGTTCTGTTCCAACCGAAACCCAGACTAGTACCGCCGATTAGAACCCATTGGAAACACTAGGCTGGTAGTCCGCCAAAAAATAAAATTGTTCTGGTATGTTGTGCAGCTTTCGAACCACTTGTTCCATATGATCTACTGTTTCATCAACCTCCTGTTTGAGGTCTCCCGGCCTCCATGTCGAATGTAATGGCAGTCATATATACGTTCTCGACAATGGAGGGGTAATGGCAACCTTTCATACACGACTCGCTATCTCTCTGACATCGCCAGTAATAATCCTACCTATTAACTACTCTATTATATTACAACATCCAAGTATGAAACCTTATCTTCCCTTGTACTCTCATACATGGCTATATGCGGATATACATCTCTACACTATTATCGCTATTCATTACTTTGATACGTTTCACACCCGGCATCTCGCTACTTACCACTTTCAATGTGTCGCCACAAACAACTGTGTTTTATCACAAAACCTGCCCTGAATAAAGTCTACCAGAACTCAATTGTGCATCACTGACATCAATAAGAATGATGGCAATCTGCAGACAGCATAATACATAGCCGAATGCACTACACCAACCGTCTTACATTGAGCCGACATTGATGATGACGATTTTAATGACCTTTATGATGAATACTGAGGCCAAAGAAACAAAGGTAGCATAATCGTTAATAGTATTGGCGATCTGTATTCCCAAATTCCTAACAAGGATGGTTTAGATGTGACGACTCAAACCGGTGGATACCGGATATGCTGCTCGAAATCCAAGCCCTCTGGAAACCTACTCACTGGCTCGAATGCGAGAGGATGGCGGGCAAACATGAAGGAATAGCTGCCGAATGGGATCAATGGGATGCCGACTGTGCTGAACCCACTGAATGAAACACCATTGTGCCAAGAGCAATGAGCAACAAGATGTTTGATCCTGTATGCTACTGCAGCAGTGCGAAAGAGCTGGACCGATTTCTGGCAGTGTTATGATTGAATTTCAAATACTACCCCCACCTATTTCCAAGTGGTGGACCTGATCACGGCAAATACGCAATCTCTCTTGTGGACGCCTGGAGTAATTGTCAAAACACGACCCATAAGCAGAAGGCAATGACAGACCCTACAGAATGGCCGGGTGTGTTATGATCGAATTCCGACCCATGTCTACAAGAGCTCGATCACTCTTCACAAGAGATCGCCAAGGTTTATGGGGATACAAACCAACGACGTGTGACGGTTATCACGCAGATGCAGTGATACATAAACGTTCCACAAGAATCGGTCAGAGTCTATTTGAATTGTTTGAAACCTCATTTGTGACAAGCTGGGTTGAATCGACAGAAGTGCGAAGAAGTCCTCAGCGGTATTGCCTGGGCAGGCCTCCACACTTCTTCGAAGCACAATGTTGGACAGACAACACCCGTCTGCAGCAGATTTGACACTGTGGACGAATTCTTTGATAAGGCCACAGCGTCGGAAGTTACACATGTCGAAAACAATAACTGACAGCAGCAGCAACACCAACAGCAGCAACAGCAGCAGCAGAAATAGCCTAAGGACTCATCTTTCAAAGGCTGCAATTGAGGCTACCGGCCATCCATCCCTAATCCAGCCAACACCCACGGCGGCGGCAAATAAGACCAATCAGGATCAAATATACTTAGCAAAACTGGCGGTGGAGGACAGTCATCAGGCTTACCGCCAACACCAGACGTCTCAACGGAAATGTTTGAAGGCAGAAGTACTGGTGGCAAGTGCTGATGATGTGCATCTGGAATCCAGAATGAGAGCTTCTTCCGTAAATACTCACAAGGGGGTAACCCACAGCATCAGCAGGACGAGACACTAGCCCCAAACAGGGCCGGAGGACATCAAATCAAAAGACACAAGTGCTTTACAATCAACAACCAAGAAACTCTTTGGCCTGTGTAGTTTTAGCTGCATATATGAACATTCACTTCGGGCCCAGATCTGGGTCGAACCCGAACCATCGCCAACTGGGTGGGTAGGGTCGTCGATAAATCCGAATTGTCCGTTCGGGTATGGTTCAATTGGCATCTGACTACCTGTTTGAATTCAGAAGGTCCTCAACGGGTTCTCTAGCGGGTCGATTCTGTAAATACATATACAGCACTTGCCTTTGCTATTTGATAATTGGACTCAATCAAAATTGCTTATTCAACATCCGGAATTCGCATTCTGCATGTTTTGCTGTGTGCGAAATCGATAACATTGGAATTCATGTTTGTTCTTCACTAATTAGTATTTCTGGCCATGGAGGAGGTCAATAGTTCAATTATAAGCTCAAATATACATGTGATGCCTTTATTACCAAATATGCATCACCAGAAATTCATAACCCTCAGTTGACCCCAAGTTAACAGTCAATTACAGAATGGGGCTGTGGCCGTATCACTTTCTCTTTGGCCTTCAACGGCTGGCAATAAGTTGGTTATCGGATTACAGTTAGAAAATCACTTACCGATTACGTTATTGAAAAGGCCAAATGTTGTTGAAGCTCCATTGATGCTCATTTTCAGAATGGGGAAGTGACCTTTTCACTTGCTCTTTTGATGATAAAGGCTGCCAATATGTTGGTTACACATAACAGAAACCATATCTCATTGCAATAACCATACTTACATTACGAAATATCTTTGACGCTCTGTTGACGTGCAGTTACAGGTGGCAGCGACATCTATAGTAACCATATTGCAAATAAAGGCTGCCCAAGTTCGATTATACGTATATGTCATAGCACAACCCTTTGATTATACAACGTGCCATGCCCAAAATCGTTGATGCTGTGTTGATGCTCTGGTGACACTCATTTTTAGGTGTAATAAAATCGACTCTAACTATGTTTTCCATAAAGGTTGCCAATACAGGTGTTACGCACTGTTCGGGAATGTCCCTTGGTGTCCGGGTCTGGGTCCAAACCGAACCATTGCCACATTGCGGATCCAGGTTGTGAATTCAACCGAACGGCCTGCTCAGGTACGGCTTGATTGTACACTCCTATCCCGTCTGAATTGTGTAGGTTATCAGCAGGTTGCCCAGCGGGTCCATCTATAGATTGATACAAGGCTTTTGAATTTCAATTGTGTTAATAGTATCTAATCTAAATTGGATTTACAACAACCAATAATGTTCTTTTCTTGTTGAGGTGTTTGCAATATCAATTAATTTCGTATCTGTATTTCACCTTCAATATATGGAATTTGTGCCAAGCAAGGGGGTCAATAATACAGTTATGCATGCCACGATCTGGGCAATGCCTTGATTACCAAATATGCAAGACCGAAAAATGTTGACACTCCGTTGATGATCATTTTCAGGATGCCGCAGGGAGTATGTTGCTGTCGTTTTTGCCAGTAAACGCTGCCATTATCTCATATATGGATGTCTGCAACCAGCTGGAACATAACTTACCCCAGATACTAAGCTAAAAATCATTTGCATGCCATTGATGGTCTGTTGACACTCATGCTAAGAATTGGGCGTTTACTATGTTGCTATCTCTTTTGACAATAGAAGGTGCCAATACATCCGTTATGCATAACAACGACCAAGTCAATGGTGACATACCCTACCTACACGACCACAAATTGTTAACGCTCAGTTGATGCTGATTTTACTGTATTGTCCATTCAATGTCAGCTGCTGTCGAGAAATGCTTTCATCCTGATTTGACTTTATTGGTTGTCTATCTACACGATTGAGACTGGACCCTGTGGCAAATGCAAGCGGTGTAATAATCTTGCACTGTTCACTCTCAGACGACTAAAGATGATGTATCATGCCAAAAGGTTCATTGCCCCTGCTATAAATAAATTTATGAACCAATATTCACAGGCTACTTTAAATCATTCGCCGATGATATATCTCTAACTCAAACTCTCGGCTAAACTACATCAAGCTGGTGAACCAATGACGATTTCGGTCCTAAGTTTTCTTCCCTTCATTATTTCTCCGCGCTCCTACTGCATAAACAGTCCCCAAGACCTTTTCAGCCTGTCTCTTTGACCTCCCTGTGGGCCGAACCAATCTGGGCTCATTTGGCGCGGCACTCAAATCCTTCTTCTTTTGGCTTTCCGGAACCTCGATTCCAGTCTTCTGCTCTATATCATATTCATTGTCTGCAAGGCAATTCTCTTCACTGTCAGTTGGATTATCCAATTGGCTGTCCCAGTTTAGCCAAGGATCGGTGCCTGAAATGCTAACAGGTGTGCTATCGCCGTCCTTTTTGACTTGATGACGGATGATTCTCGGGACTTGGCGGACATTTAAGGTTTGTGTTCGTGCTCCAGAGAGGTTCTTTCCAGACACAGCTGGTGGCTATGGTGATCTTCCTGACAATATAAACATAGCCGCACCATCATGTTGAAAGAGTGACCAGGAGGCTTTGACAATCTCTTCCCTGTCTGAAATGTAACCAACTGCTGTCATCTGCTTGGTTTGAGCCTGAGACTCCTTCTCTGTAGTACGTAGGTTCTGGCTGCCCTGCCACATCTCCAAAATGTCATGGAGCTTTGCCATTTGGTGTAATTTCCTTTCTTCCGCCTTGTTCTTCATTTGCGAGTCGTTTTCAGTGTTCGTCGTATCCGATTGTAAAGGCATACGCCCGTGTATGGCCTTGTAGGAAGGTACATCAGTAGATATGGTTGCAAAAGTGGATGTCCATATTGTAGAGTAGTATAATGGTAAGTTAAGGTAAGAATATCGCTAGAGATCTAAGGCTCGTGGCGAGCCGACTATATAGAAAGCTGGTGTTACCTGGCCCTGGACACGTCACATACAGCCGTGCTGTTACATTATCCCCCTCTTTAGGTGAAGACCCCCTGGGCTGCATAAACCCGTGCAAGAGTAGGAAGGGAAACAATCAAACAACCATTCAACATACACAAACGTACAAACCCATCAGTCCCAGAACCGATCAGTACCATATGGCAGCCATTTGGCGAATCCGGCGCACAGGGAAACTCCACCTCCACTTGACTTGTCTCCGGAGGTGGTAAAATCCCATGCCGACGCCATTTGTACTGGGCCGAGATCCAAAGAAGTAAAGAAGTAAAGAGAAGAGAAAGAAGGAACATCCAAAGTGTCACCATCCTCCATATCTCCGCTCCCGGAATGTCCGGCATCCGACCATCTAATCTTGCACTCGTAACTCGTATGAAGAGTTGGCCATCATTGGAATTATACACAGTAATCTTGGTGAAATCCCCAATCATAGTGTGAGCCTCGTCTTGACTCGGCGGCATCGATGGTGGCTTCCGCTCACTGCTCATCATTACCATCGCCATCGCCATCGCATAGGTTTATCTAACTTGTAAGCATTCCAGTAACCGGTCATACTCATCATATATTTTCAACTGTGCTAGCACTCAAGATTTCCCATTTCCTCTTGAACTCCGCAGGTCCAGCCCATCAGTGATCATTGTTGCTGCTTTCGAAGCTTCTTCGGCTCTCGGTATCATAGCCGTCGGTGATGGTCAATCATATATGACCTCGTATCTATCTCGTAAGCTTCTCATGACATGGTCATTCATACCATATATATTCTGGCGCATTTGCGCTCTCCCAGGCCCTCGTGCATAGACGGTGCCCGTCAGTTGTTATATTCGTCCTCCTTCAGCATCGGCCAAGCAGGCTTATAGGCCTGCAGTATGGTCATTCGGCATTGATTTCGGTAAGCCTTTCGGTAAACATTCTAGTTGGTGCCTTTTGTAGAGGGCTCCCGATAATCCTCTTATTCAATCCCAACTTGGAGTCATTCGGCCATGATCTTGGTCAGATGCCATTTGGTGACTGTCTCTCGCGATGCCGTTCGGTAGACTGTTTGGTATTTTCGGAACTGCTTCGGTAGACTTAAATGCACACGTTTGGCATAGATCAAACTCGTTTGATCATCTCATCATCTCGCCGGTGCACCTGTAGTCGTACTGATCATCCTCCAAGTCGGTGCAATTGTAGGTACACTTGACATCCACCCTATGCTCGATGCACTTATCATCTTCAATTGCTCACCAGCTTTCCTCCTGGTATGCATTCCGCTCCTACTTCAGGTGTGCTTGCTGTCACTTGTCCGGTATCCATATCATCGTTTTCTGAATTTGCTTGCCGCTTCTTCACCAGGTGCACTGTTGACTATTCTTCACGTACACTTGTTAACACTGCTGGTGACCTCTGCCGGTAAGTGCGCTCCAAGGTGCTTCCTCCCAGCACTTCTGGTACGGTGATTGCTTGCAGTATGGGTTGGTTTTGATTCCGGTAGTGTCAACCCCCTTTTGTACATCGTAGCTCTGCCGATGACCAATCTATTTCCGTTTCTTCGGGTGCCATATACGTTCGTAAGACTTGATGCTGAAGTTGATTTCCAGTAGCAGCTGTGTATCTCGGGATTGTCAAGACTGAATCGGGATCGCCGAGACTGAGTCGGGATCTGATTTGGGATTGTGACTTGCGCATGCGGCTTCTTGATACATCTGTAGGTGCATTTGCCATCACTCCTCTGAGTGCACTTTTCGCCATTGCTAGCCTTCTCTATTGCTGAATGCGTTTCACAGTGGTTCGTTCCTGCACTTCCAGTACGGTAATTGTTCGTGGCAGGTGTTGGTGCGATTCCGGCACTGTCATCCCCCTCTTTAAATATCGTTACTCCGCCAAAAATTAACCTCGTACGGCTTCATGATGTGCGGTATTGGCATTGTAGCTGTGTGACTCGTGATCACCGAAGCTAAGTCGGGATCAGATTCGAGATTGTATTCGGCATTGTAACCCGGGCATGTAGCTGTTTCCTCAGGCATTTTTGAATAGTGCTCAAAATACTGCTCGGTATCGTACTTGGTGGAGCTATGCCGCCGGTACATCGCATGTCTGCATATCTGCATTCGAGTGTAACTTTGTAATTTGAGATCAAAGTCGTGATCTAGAGAATCGTATAACTTCGCATAACCTCAATATCTTCGTAAAGGGGAAGGAGATTGATTGTTGTCCGTCTTCCGTGATCCATCTCCTGAGATCCATATCCTGTCATCCATCTCCTGTCATGCATCCATATCCAGTTGCGATCCATATCAGGCCGCGATCCACCTCCGGACGGGATTCATCCCCGGCCGCAATCCATCTCCGGCCGCGATCCATTTCTGGCTGTGATCCAATTCGTTTCAGCCATTCGTTTCCACCCTGTGCATAATAGCGCACGTATTGGCCACACTGCGTAACTTCTGCTGTAACTCTGTCAGCTCTAAAGGTCATTGTTACTGACCTCCATAATGTCCATCTTACATTTGACTCTTCATTGCAGTCCCATAATCCGGTGTCATATCGTCCATCATCAGAAAATAACCACTTATCGATCAGTCCATATGGCATGGGATCTTTCAGTCCTAATCCAAATGCTTGATCCGGCCTCTTGAGCACGTGATCTTTATCAACGCAATTGCGTGAATACCATTCTACTCAAATCTGAGAAGTTGTAAATCTGCCCAAATGGCAAAGTGTAGCCGGGCTCCAAGTTATTTGCAATTGACCGATGCGGTGGGAGTGTCTCCGCCTTGGCTTTGGTGAACCTCCACGAAATCTCCGTATATTGCTGGGATAAGGATATGTCCTCCATCATGTGTAGGCAGCGTTTTTGTAGTTGTGTTGGCTCCATCTGCAACCGTTAGTTCTCAATTCGTACTAGACATGGAGCGGTATGAAGGAATATCCAGGAGCACGGGTTTCAAACGGTTCGCCACAATAGAGCCAAGCCCCGCCGTCCTGTACTCCCTTCGTGTCTCGGCGAGCCGGCAACGTTTACACGAGTATACCCTTGGGAACCTTTTTCTGGCCGTTGCCACCGCTGATCCCTGCTCGCCCGTCCAGTTCCTGGTGCCTATCTCACCACTAGAGATGCTTTCAACGGTCACTCCCAGCAGCCCTGTATGGACTCCCACTCTTAGGAAGAAGGTCCAAACAACCTGCTCACTGGCCAGTAGATAATAAATAGCAGTAGCTCCAAGTATGTGTACATAAAAAGTACAGCCACTTTCGGAACACGCCTCCTCCCTAGCCGTGATCCAGGTACATTCCCGGAGCATGCCTGATGGCCTGCCCAGTCCACTGCCACCTCTTCCGCTCACCCTGGGATTGCAGAGCCAAAAGTCGAATGCTTTGCAAGTCGACGCTAGGATTCCTGGCCTGGTACCAAGGCAACTCCTATCAGTCTCCAGCTTACAGTGTGTCCACCGCAGCTGCCACCACGTTGTACGAATAAGCTCACTGAGCGAATCACATACTTGTCACACCCGATTGGGACTGATAAACAAATAACATCCTTGCCCCACCCAATTGGGACTGTCTGACAACGAAGTAATGTCCATTCCAACATGGGGATATGACACATCAATTGAATCTCCATGCCTTGAATTCATGCTGAATCCGCTGGTCTCCTGAGAGTGCCGAGACGGTCCATCCTCCGGTGGCACCATGGATTCTCAGAATCCGAGCTACAAATACAAATCTCCATAACGATCTTAAAAATGCTGTTCGTATGCCATCGTATGGGTACATGTCTGTATTCGCTGGTTGCCGATTGATCAGCTTTCGTTGACGTGTTGACGAAATAGAATAGAGTTGGCTGAGATAGCTATCTCTCCTCACAACGATCTGATTCAGTCGTCCAATCAGATGCCAAAGGTGATAATTGACAGTAGTAGTCGCAAAGCGTACCTTCTAGCCACTTTAGAATATTCGGTGGTTATTATACTTCCCACTCGGAGCTGCCACACGATTCGCGATAGCTACTCCACTATCTTGAAATCTGCCAGTCGATGGACCAATGATACCAGTAATCATATCGGTATTCATAGTTGATTCAGTAACTCGCTGACTGTATGTAGCCTTGTAACACTTCTGTAGACGCTGCAGTAAACTCCTAACATCATCCATAAGGTAGATAATTCCATTGCAGAAGTGAATTGCGATTGGAACTGCCGTCGGTGGCATCGCTAGGTGTGAATCGTGGGTATCGCGTAAATCCTCCCTGATCCTCCACAGGTGCACATCATTCGAGGTAGGTGACCGTTTACGCTCTTCGCAGCTTCCGTAACGTAGATGAGTCCATCGCGTCGTGTTGTACGTGATCCTGATTTCAGCTGCCGTCTGCGATGTGGATCGACGTGGATCGCACGTAATTTGTAAACCGCCTCTGGAGAATGGCCAGCTTCAGCATTGTCGGCGATGCGACTCTTATGGAGGTATATGATCCGGAATCGTCCCTGTCATTGTCAATTGTCTCAATTGGATGGTAACTTGTCCGATCTCACTGATCTCGCGATTGATAGCTTTCCAGTTCTCGTATGAATTCGTTCCAATGGACTTTGAGAGACTTGGTCACTGACTTGGTCGCAAACACATCTCCGGGCCGGCTGGCCTCTGGAATCAACTCAGAATTGTCTCTGCATCCGTCAACCTCAATGCGGCGTACTTATTAAGCCTCTTTGCATCTGCAATCTGTCGCAGTCCAATCCGGACGATTTCCAGTTCTTAGGTGTCGCGACGCATCTCTGGCCGATTGGCCTCTGGAATCCACACAAAATCATCTGTTACCGTCAACCTCAATTCCATAGACATATCAAGACACTTCGCTGGTGCAACCAGTGCTCCCAAATCCGAATGATATCTCGCCCGTAGACAGCGTGTGGTGACGCCTCTGAAAGGGGTAATTCATGAAATCCTGTATGCGAAACGTATCTGAAATTGTAAGAGCGATAATAGTGCAAAGGCATACGCCTGTGTATGGCCTCGTAGGAACGTATATCAATAGATACGGTTGCAAACGTGGATGTCCATATTGTAGGGTCGTATAAAGGTAAGTTAAGATAAGATGATTGCTTGAGATCTAAGGCTCGTGGCGAGCCGACTATATATAAAGCTGGTGTTACCTGGCCCTGGACACGTCACATACAGCTGTGGCGTTACACTGATACTGTTTTATTGCCTAATAAAATCCCGTTATTGGATCGAGCCAACTGCCTTGCGACCACTTTCTCGTGAAGGTTCTTGCTTGTGGTTTTTGACTACCTCCAGCGAAAAAATCCAGCCCAAGTCAACAACTGACCTCCACTCCAACACCATGTGGTATGATAGAGAATATATCTTGTGCCACATTGAAGAGATCAGCGTACTTTGAGTGCGTTTCCTCTTGTGGACACTACCAGTCGGTTATGTGCGGTATCCACAATGTATTGCTAATCGCCATTGGGTCGGAGTGGTAATCACTGAGATTTGAATTACTTTGCACCCAGTTTTTTGGTGCTCCAGGCGGCGAATTCAAATAGAGCCTGGCAGGTGTCAATAATCAGTATGCGAGATCACTTCGTCCGGATATTGTCTCACCCACATTGCTAGGGATTCAGTATTATTGATCATCGCTGGAAAAATCATATGGATCAATGGATGAGTGAGAGGATCCAGAAGCCATTGCAGAGGGGACAATATTGTTGCTCACTAAGCTTTCAAGTGTATTGACTGGCACACCATGATGTTTAGCACAGTATTCATTCGCCCCGTACTTGAGAAAGGCCTCTTGGTATTTCACAGTATAGGATGTCTCGTCCTCAGGATTAGTATCCATTCTTGTGTCGCACATTGTAAAAGATAGCATCTTCCGCAAAGAATCGAGGATATGGGCAGAAATTAGAAGTGTTCACGTTGATGGAGTCACTTGAGTGTAGTATTTGAATAGCTTCTGTCAAGCTAAGTTCACAGTGACGAATAAATCTTACTTCCATGGAGTCTTCTTGTTGGCTAAAGCTCGCATCACGCCATCCATGTGATCAAACGTATCAATATATAATCGGATGACGTGATGCACAGTGACTGTATGCCTCTTTGACATCCACAGGATCCAATATTGAAATGGCCTCAATACTTCCATGACATACTTCAGAATCATCCATTCATCTTGAGTTGTGAAATGGGGCCAGTAATCAGTGTATTTTGGATTTTGGAGCCATTCGCATGTGAATTCCCTAAATGGTAGGTGCGCTCGTACAACTCCAGTGTTGAGTTCCAACATGTCTATACATCCATCATGGGATGTACTGCAATGCGGAGTTTGCCTTTACGACAGTCAATGAACTCGTTTCAGCGACCAGGTGTTAGCGTAATCAATACCGCAAGTATTCTCTGCTATATAAAGCTCATTTTCAGCACTTTCAAAATATTATCAAATACATACTTTCTCAATTATCTTTAATAAACGTGATCTCATTGCCAACACCTTATCGATTGTAGCATTGCCCTCATTTCAAAGTCATTGACTCTTCCTGATGCATGTGCTTTCATTCTCTACCACATGCTCATCGTGCTCATATTCTTCTCAAGATTTGGTAGGGCCTTTTACACTGAGACTGCTGATGAATGCACCTAAAACTTGCTGTATGCCATTCACCATGCATGGTATATGGTTCCTCAATGCAGGCCACTCGATTCCAGAGACCGCGCTTGTTGATTACAGCTCGAGTGTCAAGGAGTAATTTCAGGAAGCATTATCAGTTGTGATACCTAGCAAACTGCCGTTGGCAAGGTCAAAACAATCAAGCACATCCTTCAAATGTATAGCAAGCTTTTCTCCAGCATGTTCGATCCTGACCTGTCATTCTTGACTGGCTTTCGAAAGCAGCAAAGAATTGTAGATCAACCTCATCGAAAGTGAGTCGCATCTCATATTATGCTCAATTTCGATCGTATAGTAAGCTATGACCAACATTATGGCTACTTTGTTCCTTGATGTCGATCCATCTAAAGCTAAACTAACTGTATTTCTTGACGGCAACTGCTTCGAAATTATATCCACAGTCAGTGCATAATGCCTCCGGAAAATGTTGGTAATTGACATAGCAAGTGGCAGCATTAGGTCATCATGTAATGGTGTATATGACCATTGTAGCTCCGGATTTGATATAGCGTTCCATGGAATATGAGCCGAAACAAAACCTAACAGCAGGTAGTGATTCCGCATATCTTGATGAAATTTGGAAATTTCAAAATCAATAGCTACCAGTTTGGAACGCATTGTCTGTCATTTCGGTCAATATGGAATACACTGGATGTCAAATCTGATTTGACTGTGCGAACATACTATTCTGATTCCTTGACTTCCTTGGCTCGTTAGGATGGGCAACGCCGGTTCATCGTCCGTCGAGCTAGTCAATTTAGCAACCTCCGACTCTGTTAATTTGTTCAACTTTGCAATGTGAGCATTTGGCAGCAAGTGTTTTCCCGTTTTGCTGGTCCAATGTTCTGATGGATGGCGAAAAACTTGATGACATACGATACACATAATGCCAGGGCTGCCAGTCTCCTCACATCCACAGTGTATATAGAATCGCCACGAAGGCGCCTGTTGAGAATTATTCCAGACGACAGGCGGCTTTCAGCGTACATTCATTAATGCCCAATCAGCATCGAATATGATTTGCTAAGTAAGGTCGCTCAAATCACCAATAAAGATACAGTCGATTTTGGAAGAAATATCAACCTCGAGCAAAGATGTGTTCAAAGATTTCGATTCCGAGAAGCCTGTAAGAATTTACCCGGTGTGTAACTCAATTCAGAAGACTGCCGAAAGTAACATTACTGTAGAGCGGACTGCAGGTTCATAAATATTGACTCTACAACTAGAAGCAAATAAATCAGATCTGAAAAACATTGCATGTATATTTGTGAGGTTGTATACAAGGACAGATTGCAAAGACTGACCATGTGAAACTCAATTTAGAAACAGCACAATGCAGTTCATTGATTGGTAGTGTTCTGAGCCTCCACAAAAATGGTTGAGAAGCAGTGAACAATGAATTGTAGGAGGCGGACACAATATCATGAGTAGCATTTTACCCAATAAATGCTGCTGATAAATTTATTGTGGATTATCTACATTCTATTGCTGTTAGATTATCCAAGATGCCAGATCAAAAAGTGTTGAGGCTCTGTTAAGGCTCTGTTGACGCTCTGTTGTCGCTCATTTTGGGACATAGTTATGATCATGTTGCAAGGATTTTTGCCAGGTAAGGCGGCCGATAGTTCGATTATAAAAACAAAATCTCGAACAGCCCTTGGACTTTCCAAGACGCACGGCCGAAACTCATTGACACACTGTTGACCCTCATTTTTCAAATAAAGTAACGATGTTGTGGAAAGCAGATTGGCCTAGTAAGGTGGGCAAAAGTTGGATTATGGCTTAATGGCGCTGCATGGCCCTTGTATTTTCCAGGATGAAAGCACAAAAGTCGTTGACAATCCGTTGATGCTCATTTTTAAGATATGTTAGCGATGTTGTCACAACTCCTTTTGCTTAGAAAGGGGGTGATAGTTCAATTATTGCTTAACATCATTGCACAGCCGTGGCATTTGCGATAATCCAAGGCCCAAAGTTGTTGACGCTCTGGTGACCCTTGTTTTTGGAATATTGTCACAATGTGGTTGCAACTCTTTTCGCCTAGAAAGGCCGCCTATAGTTCGATTATAGCTATATGTTGCCGCACAACCCTTGCATTTTCCGGGATGCAAGCCAAAAATTCATTCACACTCCGTTAATGCTCATGTTTAGGACATAGTCATGAAGTTGTCGCAACTATTTTCACATAGAGTGGTAGCAGAGTGTTGGATAATGGATTACTGGTGCAACACAGCCCTCGCATTTTGTATGATGCAAGGCCAAATGTCGTTGATGCTGTGTTGACATATGGTCAATGCTCAATTTTAGATTATGGCTACGACTGGGTTTTTTACCTTTTTAGATATCAAGCCAACCAGTACATTCACTTTGGAAGGATGTGACAATGCAGCCCTTGCATTGAGGAAGGGGTAAGACTAAAAATGGTTGAAACTCTGTTGACAGTCACATTAATCACAGTGAAACAGCGTTTGTACCCTCAATAAATGGCTGCAACTTCTGATATCCACAGTATGGACATCCAATATTGCATTTGTATTTATTATCATTTGCATCCAGGATGGTTGTTGCCTCGCAATTACTGATCCACTGCGATCCATGCTATCTGAGTAAGTGATGACGTGGACCGATTATCTTCTCACCCTTTCGGCCGTCAATTTGCGGCATGTTGATATTTTCACTAGTTTTTGGTAAATATAGCTCAACTTCCTCACCTTTCCTTATGCAGCTCCTTCTTCTCGCTTTCCATGATGTACCCTAAGCAATTTCAATTACCTCAACCATGAACATGAGGTCTGCGCGGAGAGTGATACAGGTGAATAGTCAAATGAATATGGCACGACGGTCATTTTTGAGACAGATATATCTAGAGTACTGGCCACTCTTTCCATGACACGTATGGCATCACTCACTTAAATTTTGTTAGTATATTTCATCACTAATTTAGCTTTTGCTTTTTCGCATATCAGTCACCTGCAGATAGAAATCGAAAGTTTTGGCCATTTTTCTGTGTGATTCGGATTCTAGAACTTTGACATGGTTCCTTTGACCCTTGCACATGCACAGACAAATTATCATCTCTGACAATTTGGTCACTGAAATCAAGAAAAAGCTGACACATAACAAAATTGGTAAACACATTGCTTTTTACAAAGATATGATGTTAAAAATAACAGTGTGCTTATCTATACATCGACAGATGCAGGAGCTGTCACCAGGTGTTCGTCTGAATCCGAAATCTACAGGGTGATTAGCAGGAGGGTATACGCATGCGTAAAATATTACTGGTTCAGCAGGCTTCACGTTCACCAAATGGGTAGTATTATGCCCATGTGTGGGCTCACAACCAGATATTCTCGTATTCGACGGCGGCTTCATCTAACCTAGCCTCATCTGACGACTTCCTGGTCGGGAATTCACTTGCAGCATTGCCAATATTCCAGAAATCATCTCAAGAGACTTCAAACACTCCCCAAATGTCGGTGGGGCAGGTGCCATAGCGTCATCATCTGTGTGCGGTTGAACGATGGCCCAAACCATCAATTCCGGTATGCCATACTTCTTATCTCTTTCCTAGAAGTAGTCGGCTGCATCTACCCACTCCGGGTGTGTCAATTAAACAAGGTTCATCTACTTCTGCTGAAACCTCTCCATGCAATGCAGTACCGTTTTGGTGATTGTCCCCATCACCCAGCCAGGTTCGTCATTCTCACTCAGTTTGCTCTACCCTGTCTCCTCATCATCCTCATTATCTCCATCATCCCTGTCGTCGAAACTTGCAAGATCGCTTCGACTGGCTCCAATAGCAACAATTATCTAGTCAAAAGTCGTTTCGGACTCTGTGTTCCTCAATCCCGGGATATAAGGATCCTTCTTATATTCCCTCTCGTGCTGATCCGCTGCCTCTGCGTCTTCAACTCACATTCTTGCCACAGCGGTTTCTCTTTCAACATAATCCTCAATCCATTGCTCTTTCTCTTCATTGCTTAAGAAGTACGTTTCTCCTTGTTTTTCCGCTGTAATCTTTTTTCTGGATCTTAAGCTGGGCAATGTCCCATGGGCTCAGACTCTGTCTGCCTCCAAGCCAATCTTGCCATCCTTCCCTTGATGACATAATTCGGTAGACCACTTCGTCGATTTTCTGTACCTGCCAGCCAGAAGTTGGGAAAAGGTCTTTTTGTATGCCTTGACCATTTTAGTTTCCATTGACTTTGTTGTTGGGCAAGATGCTGGATGTTGCAAGATATGGACAATATGGAGGCAAGCTACGTCAGTTATGTCAAAGTTAGTACGTTTACTCATTTAGAACTAAGAAAAACCACACTTTTGACAGGTAATAAATTAGGAATAGTCAGGCTAACTGTACAATATGACTTGATTGTTAGCGTCAGTTTCATGTATTATCCCAGGGATACTTTCAGACAAACATCAGCAGACGGCTTTATGTTGAAATAATGGCCGATGTATAGCTTACAATTGTACGATTACGGGTGGTAGTACAGTGCAATTTATCCCTGGGAATAATCAATCAACAACGAACTGATATATTGCACATCTCGGGGCTGTGGGAAACGCCTGCATCTTGCAGCTATGTGCGGCAGGATTGATCTTGAGTATAACGCACATGTTGGCTGCTAATTATTCAATTCTGACATGAAGCTAACAATATAATCCTCAGGACTTCCCACTTCTTTTTGTTATCATCTTCCTCTCCTATTCCACACAAGCCAATTAGGGATATACAAGCACCTCAGCGAGGTCCGAGACGATCCCAATTCAACCGATTGGCAGGCCGTTTGTCGATTATGTCTCTTAGCGGTAAACAGCAACAACGCAGACAAATGTTAGTCCACTGGGACTCTACCAATACAGCCCCCGAATATATTACCCAGGATGCACATTTAAAAAGAGTCTGTAAGACTGCAAGTAGTACAAATAAGCAACAGCAAGCAGTTGGATGCAATTTGATCCATACCATGGTCAACGGCCGTGAATTAATCTTACACTACTTAGTGGGTGTACGTTGAGAGATATGTGACTAAGTTATCTCTGCACATAACAGAAAACCTCCATGGTCGACCAAGGCATTTGTCTCCACTGTCTGCGAAATCGAACATCATCATGTCATTAGCTCTAGATGTGTTGCAGACCAATCTCGTGAAAAAGCTCCCCGCAAGTGGAAAAAAGAGGCATTGATCACCATAGATGAGGCTATCGAAGTGAATATGGTAGAGATAATTGCCGCAGTTCATTGTTTGAAGCAGCAACGAATTTCTTGTAGGTATTCAACATGGTAGCTACAATGGCAAGACATGGAGGTCATGTAGCGCTGGAACAGTCCAATATGCACCTTGCCTTGAATATGGCCAAAATGACCAAAGTAGGGTTTTGGCACACCCGGATAGAGGAAATACAATATCGAATCAAGAAAACTTGTGCCGAGGTCCAAGTAGAGAAGCTGTGGGGTGTTGGGTTTGCTGGGGATAACAAGGTGAAGGCTGTGGTTGAAAGACACCCGGCCATGCTTAGTCAAAACCAACCGCACATGTGTCTTGCTGTACAAAATATCACCACAAAAACTCCCACTACATGCTGGAGGCAAAAAGAAACAGGTACACCTCTGCGCAACCAACACAGAAAGCAGACTTCAGAGCTGACTCCAGAGCCAACGCCATATCTGCCCTGAACACCACCTGTCTCAACTGGTAACACTTCTGGAGCTCAATGTCTTGAAATCTTCAATTTGACGGCCAGATATGGTTATGCACATACATCTCGTGTATGTGCTTAATCATTATCCCTCAATATATCTGCCCAGGATAGCGAGCACTATACAGATTATGATCCAGATATGCTGCCTGATGAAGGAACATCCACTGGCTAGTACACTATCTGCCGTGTGGTAATGCAGCTAACATTCAGGTTGAACATCAGAGCAGCCTATCGAGCGAAGCTGGCAGTGTTGGCTAGGATGGATCGAATGGAACGGCATTTTGGAGAGTGTTGTTATCCCAAATTCTCGGATACTGGAAAGTATATTTTAAAAGATGTATTTATATGTATTATTACAAAACAATGTAGTGATGAAGAAAAAGTAAATGTAAAAATTAGAAAGGCTGCCGAATCAACCTGAATGATGGACTAGGCCAAATCAAATGATAGCATGATATGGATACATCTGTGGCAAACTGAGTGTCAAAGGAGTGTCAATGATTCTGGGTCATGTATCTTTCGTGATCTGTAGGATGATAGGTTGCAAATTGTCATAAGCGAAGTACTGGCTGCCTTTATTGGCAAAAGAGACAGTAAAGCGCTTCCTGCCCCATTCTGAAAATGAGCGTCAATGGAGCGTTAACAATTCTTGGGCATGTATCTTGGGGATTCTGCAAAGTGATAGGTTGCACATAGTCATAACCGCAGTATTGGCTGCTTATATAGCCAAAGAGATAGTAACATGCTCCTTGCCCCATCATGAAAATTAGTGTCAAAGGAGCATCAAAGATTCATGGTCATTTATCATGGGTAATCTTGTGGGCGATATGTTGCACATAGTCATAAACAAACAATTGGCTGCGTCTATAGGGAAATAAGAAAGTGAAATGCTCCCTTCCCCATTGTGAAAATTAGCGTCAACGGAGTGTCAAAGATTGTTAGCCTTCAATTATGGTTAATTACAGCGCAATGTTGCCGTTATTGTCTAAATACAGGGTTCTGAGTGATTTGGTACACTAAAAAGCTCACAGATACTTAGCAGTAGCTCTGTTAAAGAAATGAGTTGTTACTGTCCTAGAGGATGTGGCGGGAAAGTTCCATACATATTTGCACATAATGGCGGACATTACATAGTCCATGGATGCTTGTGATTAAGCGCCACTCATGATACCAATGATGCAAGATCCAAAATTGTTGACGCTATGTTCACACTAGTTTTCAGGATGTGGTAGGGCACTTGTGTCAATTCGTTTTGATCATCCAGGTGGTCAATACATTGACAATAGACTGTGATGTACTGATGTCAATGTTATACGATGAACAGTAACATATCTGAATGAGACCACAATGTGAAAATTATAACCCGCAACCGGAGATTGGAACCTACGGGTCTAGGCTAACCTGGCGAAACCCACGGCTTGACTAGTATTGGTCCAGATTTGACCCACGAATTGTCACCGGGTCGGATTTTTGGATGGGTCTGGAATTAATCTGACCAGTTATTCCAGTCGAAACCAGGACTGCTGGCGGGCTACCCAGACCTGTTGCTAACACAAGCCACAACATTGATTATGGGTAAATGCCATAGCTCAGACCTTGGATTACACCAGTTGCAACATCCAACATTGTTAACACACTGTGGACAATCTGTTGATGCTGTGTTGACACTGTGTTGAAAATCGGTTGATGCTGGTTTTCATGTGCGGTGATGTTGACAATAACCAGATTGCATGTAATGGCGACCAATACTTCGATTATGGATAAAAGCCGTAGCACAGCCCGTGGATTATGCAAGATACTACCCCAAACATTGTTGACGCTATGTTGACGCTCATGTTGAGACTCGGGATGTGACAATGTCGCCCTCTCAGTTGCCCTTACATGGTGCCATTACGTTGATTATGGGTAAATGCCGTAGAACAGCCATTGGATTATACAAGATGCAACACCCAAGATTGTTGACGCTATGTTGACACTCTGTTGACCCTTGATTGATGCTCATTGTCAGGTGAAGCGACGTCGACGGTAACCATATCACCTATAAAGGGTGTCAATAATCTGAATATGGATAAACGTCATAGCCCATCCTTTGATTGATTCAAGATGCAACACAAAATATCATTGACACTCTGTTGAATATAATTTTTAGACTGAGGCTGTGGCCATGTGGCCTTCTCTTTTGCTGATAAATGCTGCCTGGACATTGATTATGGGTACATGCCCTAGCACAGCCCTTAGATTATACAAGATGCAACACTCAAAATTGTTGATGCTCTGTTGATGCTCTGTTGATGCTCTGTTGATGCTCTGTTGATGCTCTGTTGATGCCCTGTTGATGCTCTGTTGATGCTCTGTTGATACTCTGTTGATGCTCTGTTGATACTCTGTTGATTCTCGGTTGATGCTCTGTTGATGCTCATAGTCAGGGTAAGGGACATCGACATTAACCTTAGTGCCTATTAGTGTTAGCAACAGGTCCAAATTCCCGGTTCGGTTCCGGGTCCGGTTCCAACCCGGAACCGGACCGTTGCAATGGGTTTCCACCAAAAACCCGGCATTTCAAATGCACAATTTTGGCTCCAATTAAGTATCTGAGTTGTGATCGTATCGTGACATGATCAGTACGTAGATTGTGTAGTTTTAGCCCCTCTTTCCCCTCCCGATCCCAGATTTGCGATCCGAACAATAATCGTTGAGTCGCTATCGAAA
>Ga0307515_10004291_pt1 | contig 29599 bp, 28 predicted proteins | sample 17_EM_MG_FD_194513 | JGI IMG/M metagenome (GOLD analysis project Ga0307515, IMG submission 194513) | Populus trichocarpa ectomycorrhiza microbial communities from riparian zone in the Pacific Northwest, United States - 17_EM | ecosystem: Host-associated > Plants > Roots > Unclassified | place... | reverse complement strand
CCCAACTTTCACCTTTTTTTTTTTTTGCTTTATTTTATATTATAACAACATTTTGAATTATTATAAACCCCCCCTTCTTTGTACATTTTATTCTCGGGCTTCACAACATTATTCTAGCTCCAAGTCTGCTCCATCTTCTCAATTTTCCTCTGGCTTTAATGGGGGTTTTAATGGCTATCATGGTAGTTTCCATGGTTCCACTAGTGGTTTCAATGGTCCCAATACGATGTTCACCAATGGTGGTTATTTTGGCAATAGAGGCTCTCAATTTAAGGGTCGTGGCCGAGGTCGTAGTCATTACCAATCTGGTCCACGACCTTATCAAGTTCAGCCCCCTTCTAGTCCTGGCATTCTTGTTCTTGATGAAGGTAATTCTAATTCCCATCCTCAAGGGCATTCTTCTTGCTCCAAGTTTGCTCCATCTTCTCAATTTTCCTCTAGCTTCAATGGGGGGTTTTAATGGCTATCATGGTAGTTTCCATGGTTCCACTAGTGGTTTCAATGGTCCTAATATGATCTTCACCAACGGTGGTTATTTTGGCAATCGAGGCTCTTAGTTTAAGGGTCGTGGTCGAGGTTGTAGTCATTACCAATCTGGTCCACGACCTTATCAAGTTCAGCCCACTTCTAGTCCTGGCATTCTTAGTCCTGGAACTGGCATTCCTACTCATCAAATTTGCAGTAAGAAAGGTCATGTAGTTGCTCATTGTTATCAACACCTCAATCAATCTTCTACTCCTACCTCTTCAGTCTAATGTCAGATTTATTGGAAATTTGGGCATTCTGTTATTCACTGTTATCATAGAGGCAATTTCTCTTATCAAGGCAGACCTCCTTCCACCAATCTTAGTGCCATGCATGCCAACTTTCCTTCTTCTCCACCTCATGAACAATTTTGGGTGCTGATACTGGAGCAACAACTTATATGACCTCTGATTTGGCTCAATTCAGCTTGGCTACTCCTTACTCAGGATCTGATATGATTACCACTGCAGGAGGTTCAGGTTTGAGCATATCTAGTATTGGCTCTTCTATTTTGGATGTTCCACAGTGCTCATTACAATTAAAACAAGTTTTGCATGTACCTAAGCTATCTCAACATTTGCTACTGGTTTATAGGTTGTGTAAAGATAACAATTGCAGATTTATTTGTGATGCATTTGGTTTTTGGATTCAGGACAAGATCATGGGGAATGTCCTTTTCAAGGGATTGTGTAGAGTTGGTTTATATCCTATTCCTTTCTCTATTTCTTCTATTCCACAACCTCATTTTCAACAAGCATCTGCCTTCTATAATAATCAATTTTGCTATCTTGGTCAACAGGTTAAAACAAGTCTCTGGCACAAGCGTTTCGATCATCCCTCTAACAAAATCACTTCTACTCTTTTAAATCAATCACAGATTCCTTTTACTTCAGACACTTTCAAATTAGTTTGTACCACCTGTTTACAAGGCAAACTTGCCAAACTTCCTTTTTCCTTATCAAACCTTTAGAGGTAATATATAGTGATGTTTGGGGTACTTCTCCCATTATATTTGTTGAGGGATTTAGATATTATGTTAGTTTCATTGATGAATGTACTCGGTTTACTTGGATTTTTCTAATGATCAATAAAGGAGAGGTTTATTCTATTTTTGTCTATTTCCATACCTTTTTAGTTACTCAATTCTCTGTTACTTTTCGAGTCTTTCAAAATGATGGGGGTGGTGAGTGTCTTAGTAATAAATTCAAATATTATCTTCTTACCAAGGGAATTGTCCATCAAATGTCTTGTCTATATACTCCTGAACAAAATGGTCTTGCTGAGAGAAAAAATAGGCATAATTTAGAAACAACAATCACTTTATTACAAACTGCCCATTTACCTCCTAAATTTTGGTTTCATGTTTATGCTACTTCCATCTATTTGATTAATCGGTTGCCTTGTCAAATTCTTCAGCTTAAATCTCCTTTTTTCTTGTTGTATGGTTCTACACCAGTCATCAATCATTTAAGAATCTTTGGTTGTGCTTGTTTTCATTTACTCAAGCCTTACAATACTCACAAACTTCAACCAAAAACTTCCACTTGCATTTTTCTAGGGTATGTAGGTCAGTATAAGGGCTATATCTATTTTTCTCTTCAAACTAATCAGTTCTTTATGACTCGACATGTCATATTTGATGAATCTGTGTTTCCTTACACCTATGTGCCTGCAGTCTCTCTACTTCTTCCTCTCCTTCTTCCCCATCTATTTCTCTACATAACACTGTTTTGCCTATTTCTTCTTCTTCTTTGTTCCCTTCTCGAGCCCCTGCATCTTTGGATACACTGCCTCCTAGTGTCAACCCTTAGCCTCTACCAGTTTTGAACTCCCCTACACAGTCTCCTCTCCCTGTGGATCCTGATTTCCAACTTAAGAATCTTTGTGTAGTTTTGCCTCTTTCACCTATGAATCTTCATCCTATGACAACCAGGTCTAAGAATGATATTTCTAAAAGGAAGGCCTACTCTGTCTCTATATAGTCTAATGATCTCTCTCAGGTTAAACCTAGTTTCTTTAAAGCTGTTTCTACAGTTGTTGAATGGCAATATGTTATGCGGGAGGAAATTAAGGCTCTTCATGCACAAGGCACTTGGGACTTGGTTTCTCTATCACCTGCTAAGAATCTTGTAGGTTGTAAGTGGGTCTACAGAATCAAGAAAAATACAGATGGATCTATAGCTAGACATAAGGCTCGGTTTGTGGCTAAGGGCTTTAGTGAAGAGGAAGGTATTAACTATGGTGAAACCTTCAGTCCTGTGGTGAAACCTACCACTATTCGTTTATTCCTTGCCCTTGCAGCTCAGTTTAATTGGTCTTTAAGGCAACTTGATGTTAAAAATGCATTTTTGCATGGTATTCTTCACGAAGAGGTTTATATGACTCAAAACCAAGGCTTTGTAAGCAAGCTTCATCCTTCTGACTTTGTTTGCATACTAAGGAAGTCTTTGTATGGTCTAAAACAGGCTCCTCGTGCCTGGAATGAGAGATTTACTAGTTTTTTTTTTTACCAAGTTTGGGGTTTCAAACCTCTCTTGTCGATCCTTCTCTGTTTGTTCAACACTCTTCTCTTGGCACTGTGGTCTTGCTACTCTATGTAGATGATATAATTCTTACAAGCAGTCATTCTTCTTTTCTTACATCCGTTATTGAAGCCTTGACTCAGGAATTTGATATGAAGGATTAGTGCAGTTGAATCATTTTTTGGGGCTGCAGATTTTTTATCTGTCTTCTGGTCTGTTTGTGTCTCAAACCAGCTATATCAAGGAATTACTTGACAGGGTTGATTTACAGAATTCGAAACCATATGCTACTCCTTGTCTTCCTCATCATCACCTACTCAAGGATGCTGACAAGCCTTATTCTCATCCACAGCAATACAAGAGTATTGTTGGAGCCTTGTAGTATCTCACCTTCACAAGGCTTGACATTGCCTTCTCAGTGAATCAAGCTTGTCAATTCATGCATAATCCCATGGACTCTCATGTTTTAGCAATAAAGAGAATCTTGTGGTATCTCAAAGGTACCCTTGATTTTGGACTTCATTTTCAGCTTGGTCTTCTTCATCTGCAGGTTTATAGTGATGCTGACTGGGCTGGTGATCCAAATGACAGACGGTCTGTCTTGGGTTCTATTGTTTACTTCGGCTCAAGTCCAATTTCTTGGGCTTCTAAGAAACAACACACTGTTTCTCGATCCTCTATTGAGGCTGAATATCGGCCTCTTGCTATTACTGCTGCAGAACTTGCCTGGATTCGCCAACTGCTCTGTGACATTCATATCCCTTTACAAATTCCTTCTTTAATCCATTGTGATAATATCTCTGCTATTTCCCTTGCTTCCAATCCAGTGTTCCATTCAAGAATGAAGCATCTCCAGATTGATTATCATTTTGTTAGAGAACGTGTTATCAAAGGTGATTTGCTGGTCCAGCATGTCTCTTCTGCAGACCAGTTTGCTGATATCCTCACTAAAGGTCTTTCCATTCCTTTATTTCAGCACCACTGTTTCAATCTTATGCTTGGCTCCTCCAAGCCTGCGATTGAGGAGGAATGTAAAGATATCAAAGGACCTAGTCTTGCTACATGTCAAGAGATTAGAGAATAAAATAATTAGAATATTGTTAGTATTGTTAGATAGTTAAGAAAGTAGCATTGATTAGTGAAAATAAAAAGAGGATAGATAACATAAACAAGCTTCAAACTATAGATATACATAAAAGATGTCAGATAGTGCAATAGTGAATTAATAAAGAAATAATACAGAAGTTTTCTTCTCTCTCTGTGTTTAGCAGAAATTCTCTCTGCTTCTCTTCATTTCTCTATTTGTTTCTGTGTAAATTTTGCTATCTTTACACAGTACTCAGCAGGATCGGTCTCAATGACCTTAAACTCCACACTCCTCATTCCTCCTCTGACAAGGAAAAGATCTCCTTTCCCGACAGGATGATAAGAATCCTTAAAGTTAGGCTTGAGGTAGGCATCAAAAAGGCTACCAGTAAGACCTTCAATTGTGTCATCCAAAGGCAGAATGTGAACCCTCTTACCCACACTGCGAACTAGGACACACCTGCACCGAAACCATATCACCAAGCCTGACCCTTAAGTTTGACCTCACAACCTTATTCATCAAAATCTTGGACTGATCGCAGCGATCATCAGCTAGGGCAGTACAAACTGTATCCCTCCTCTTCTTTCCCTTGATCAACAAGTTATCTCCGCGGAAAATATCAAGTTGCTCCATTGTAGCTGGATTGAGTGTGATGACAGAGTTGTCATCGTTAATGGCTTCATCAACAAGAAGCCTGTTTTTTGTTTGTGCCTCTTGGCCTACATGTAACTTATGTAGCATTTAATTTATGTTATGAAATAGAAAAAGATAAATACAAATGGGGTAAGAATATACTTTATACCAAGGACGGAGATACAAACCATAAAAATATATGTCTGAGAGACAGATTTAAGCTAATTTTTAACTCTCCAAAAAGGAGGAATGGATGGAATATGGGCCGAGGACAACATTTATTATTATTAAAAAAAACTGTGCTTTAAAATTCTATTTTATTTTATTTTGGTAATTTGAGTATATGAGATATCTCCAAATAACTTATACATCACTTAAAATTAAATGTTTCCAACAATTTGCAAAAAAAATTAAGTAATTTGGGAGTAAGGCTTATGCATGATTTAGATAATTAGTTAATCTTTTAGTATTGACAATCTCAACCATTTTTTCTAATCAAGGTGGCTAGAAAATGGTGTTTAATACTTACAAAAAGTTTTATTTGATGAATTCTGATGATTAAATCAATGATTTTTTGAGAGAAAATATAATAATATTATAATGAGATACTCTAAAAATAATTATACAATAGAGAATGAAGATTCCAAATCTTTTTTGGTTGAAGGATTCATGGTTTATTTATATCTCATGAGTCTCTTTTATGGAGAAGAGGGGCTAAAGTGTAATATTGCCCTGATTGATAATTTTAATGAGAAAAAAATATTTGACATATATATATTAATGTTGATGGAAAATATCTCTGATATAAGTATTAATGAAAGAAAAATATCCCTGATATATGTATTAATGTTGATGGAAATATAGTGGACACTTAGAGAATTTTTACACACTATCTTTTACGATGAAAATAAGATAGACCCTAAAAGAATTTTATATAACTAAGGGTTATGGAGAAAATATGATTCAAAATGTATTTATATCCATAGAATTAGGTCATTTCCTTGAGGGAACCATAAAAGCTTAATTTTAGGTCAATTAAATCTAAGTTTATTACTTCTATGTAAAAACTTTTAAGGACATACCTCTCACATCAGTTTATTACTTTTAAAAAAAGTTTAATATGATCATGGATTTTCTATTATCTTCACTCTTCGGGACCCGAGATTTTAGACCACTTCATTGAAGATCACAGTTTTGTTCCATGCGCGCGTGCAGTAATTAACAAGCTTTTTCTAATTACGGGCAACTAGAACACACAATTACAAAAAAAGAAAAAAAGAAAAAAAAAAGGAGGTAAGTGCTACAAGTCTAAAACCAATACCACAAACCTACTTAAGTTTGACACTAAGACAAAAAATTAAAACATGTAGTAAATAATTTCAATATGTATGGAGCACAAATATCGAAGCTGGAAATTGTTGAGGCAGAAGTAACATCTCAAGGTGATCCCATCACTTCATTTCTGTCATATTCATTCTCTTGTTCGACAATCAAGTTTCCGGATTTTTTAATCCTCTCCAACACCATTGTGACTTCTTTCATCGGAGGCCTTTCTTTCCCATTTAACCTCAAGCAGCTCCTAGCCAAGCTAGCAACCATCAACACATCCTTTCTTTTCCCTTGCTTCATAACCTGAGGATCAAGAATATCAAACAGGCAGTTGCTCTCCATGGCCATTATGAAATTGGTGGCTAAACTTCTGCCTTGTTCTTCTGATCTTGTGAACGAGATTGGCTTCTGCCCAGTAAGTAGCTCAACAAGAACTACACCAAAGCTGTAGACATCACTCTTGTCTGTGAATTGGCTTGATTGGAAGTACTCTGGATCCAAGTACCCAAAGGTGCCTTGTACTAGAGTTGTGATATGAGTTTGTTCGATGCTTACCGACCTTGAAGTCCCAAAATCTGCAACTTTGGCTCTATACTTCTCATCAAGCAGGATGTTTGTAGACTTGATGTCTCTATGAAAAATGGGGAGGGAGGCTGCTGAATGTAGATAGAAAAGTGCCCCTGCTACCTCTGCTGCAATCCTTAAGCGCATTTCCCAAGCTAAAGGGAATTCCTCATTAGGGTCATGGAGAAACTGGAAAAGGGTCCCATTAGGAATGAATTCATAGACTAACAATGGAAGTTCAGTCTCTAAACAACAACCCAAAAGCTTAACCACATTTCTATGGTTAATTTGGGATAGAAGGACGACCTCGTTGATAAATTGTCTGAGATTCCCATCATCAATTACTTTGGATTTCTTGACTGCAACGATTTTTCCGTCTGCCAACATCCCTTTGTAAACTGTTCCTTGGCCTCCCTGGCCCAGCGTTCTATTCACATTGTAATGATCAGTGGCCTTGTCTAATTCTTTCGAAGGAAACATTTTGATTTTCTCAACATTGACTTCACCTGAAGATAGTTGTTCTTGCAGTAATAGACCACCATTCCTCTTAAAGTACCTTTTCTTTAGTTTTTCACTCCTCTTTCTCTGGAATACTTTGTACAACCACCATAAACCAATGAGTAGAAACAGTGCTCCAAATCCCACTCCAACACCTGCACAAGTGAACCAATTGCATTCAATTCTTTTATTAGAGCTGAACTCAGAGAAAGAAATTCTGTGTGTTTGCTTGAGTAATTGTACATTGTTAAGCGCAGTGTTGTAGTTTGTCTCAATATTCTACTTTATTCATGACGTCAGTTTTGAAAGGAGAATTTGATTCTTAAAAAACAGTAAGTTAAATTTTAATTTCTTTTTTATAATTTTGATTGTCTGCTTTACTAAGTGTATAAATCTTATTTTTAATCTTATGTGAAGAAAAAAATTTATTACAAGCATATTTCAAGAAAGTGTGCTTTTTCACTTGAAACTAATTATTCATACATTTTTTTCAAGAAAGCATTATCATACTTGGGAAAGAAGAAAATTGTGAAATAACGATCTAATTACTAATAAAATTTGAAAAGAAGGGCACAAAATTGAATACTTTAGAAGGCTAATCAATCTCCTAGAGTGATATATATATATATATATATACCAAGAAATTTTATGTTGTTTAATTATAAAATAAGTAGTGACATAAGAGAAAAATCAAAGTAAAAATATTTTTAGCATTTTAATGGTTCCTAGATTTTATTTTTATTTTTCTCCTTGTATCTGTTTTTATTTTCAAAAAAAATATTAAAAAATAACTAATAAAATATTACCAACTTTTTTTTGTATGTATTATAAAATTTATCATAAATGTATATACCAATTGAAAAAAAGGGAGGCTGCTGTCTTCTCCGGTCTCTCTTAGAGGATCCGCCATTGAATCTGATTTTAAGTTCTTCGAGCTTATAAAATCGTCAATTATGACATTTGTAGCACTATCATGAGACAAGTCAACAGCATAGTTTTCCTCTAATCAAACTTTACAATGCCAGTCAATTGTTTTCTTGACCCATTTAAAGAGTGACATAATCTTTAGTCATTTCTATCATGAGGATATAGAGTGAAAATGCAACATACCTAGGCCTGCCATTTTAGCTTTGATTTTACGCCGGTAATAGTCGTATGCTCTACCCTCTGCAACACATGGAGAAACCACAGAGTTGATGGATCAGTAAACCATACAATGGTAAACCATGCCAGAAGAATCTATAGAGTAGGAATTGTAACCAGGAGTTTACCTTGACAAATACCAGTAAGATAAGGATTTCCTTCGAAGCCTGGATTGCAAAAGCATTGAAAGGTGGAGCTCTGGTTGGTTGAATTAATGGAAGGATTCAGAAACTCACACGTAGAAGAATAACTTGAATTATATAATCCATTGTTGATGACAAGTGATTCATATACCCATCCGTCTATCCCCCATTCCAGCACTACGGGAACATAGTCTCTATCTCTCATGTCATAAGGGTCAAAGTTCCCTCCGAAAGAATAATAACTACCGTAGTTGATCCGTCTTTGATCAATTAAATAGGCATACCTGCATTGCCTTTCCCCACTGCTTCCTTTTCCATCATCTAACCCCTTCATGGTTACATTAAAAACCTTGAGAAATGAAGGAATCCTGGTCTGGCAACAGTCGATCCCACTGCAGCTAGCCATCACGCTATCACGGTTTTCGCCACAGCTTGACACACACCCACCAATAGTAGATTGATTTTGGGTCATCAAGGCAAGATTGTCACAACCCCTTGCAATGAAGTAATTCTCGGAGGAGAAAACAAAAGGGCTTCCTTCCAAGTCAACAACTGTGTTTCTATCTTTGCCACTACAATTTGCAAAAACAATTGGAAACATGACCGCAATCGTACTGCGACTAACTGAGATGTTACTCACCTCCAGATCAGTGCCGTCTACTGCAAGTGTAGGAACTCCAGTACTGGAGTTGCAGACTATTTTGAACCTTTCTTCTAGGTAACATCCTTCTTTCTCTCCAAAGGGATATGGAATATCAATGCGTCCACAAGAAGATTCACATCCAGGCCATGTCATCAACTGTGATTCTGCAGCACGCAATGACCAGAACAACAGGATGACCTGAAATACTGTTAACTCAACAGCTGGCATATCCTTTTTCTTCTTCTTTCAGACAGTAGCTTTTTAGAAGAGAGAAGGTATAAAACGGGCTCTTACTTGGCAAGTAACCCAGCCATATGTTAAGTTATCCAAGATCTTCTTCTTCTTTCTACTAATTCTTTCTTTCTTTGTTTTTTTTCCTTTCGCCTTCCATGAGTAGAAAGCTCAAAACCGAAGCCTTTAGAACCACATTAAGAATTAAGCAGCGAGACGTGACAGAGTCAGTCAATGCGGTCTATTTTGCCAATGGGACTCTATCTCCTCTTGAAGCTACACTCCCACTTTTATTAGAGGTTGCAGGTTCAATTCCTCGAAAAGGCAGTCAATCTCAATTGCTAAAGCATCAAAAGAAAAGAAAGAAAAAATTTCATTTTATTTGTGTATTAACTTGAACTTGAAATATTTATTAAAGGTGAACATCAAGTTTTCTATTTCCTAAAGTACATATACATGTAAAATTAACATGCAATTTTAACGAATTAGCTTTCTTTTTCAACTCTATTTATAATTTAGCTAATTTAAGAAAAGGAGATACTTAGAGATTTAGAAAGAAATCTTTAATTAATTTTCAAAATTCTCTTTATCTCTTCTGATCTATGGTATTAATGCAAAGTGCAAGATAGGCTCGCCGAAATAACAAAGATTACTTCCCACTCATAGAAAATGACTGCCATTCATTTAGTATTAATTGAGACATTTAAGAACCGTAAAAGGGTAACTGGGGAGTTCAGGAAATTCATTTTCTTTTCTGATCACTTATAAGGTTCCATCCACTTGATGTTAGAGGCTCCACAATTATTTTCATTAGTCTATTTGTTATTGTTTTTCTTCAACTTGTGGAACGACTTGTTCCTCCAACTACTTGTTTAACTGCTTTGATTTTTCATGATTGACTTGGGAATTAGTCAGGTGTTCTGACCTTGTTGAAGATATGACAGGACACAAGAAAGCAACTTCTATAATCAAAGCTTGATTGCAGGGCTTATTCGTAATTTCACAATGGCTTAAATCAGTAAACTGTTGTTCCATCGCGTCATTCGGTTCATCTTTACATTATCTTCCTTTGGAGGTGGCACATATGATCAACAAATCTTTGATTCAGTTTTTTTTTTTTCCCTCTTTTCCTAGAATTCTACGTCTGGCCTTTCAAATTTACAGATCAACCCTTCACATTTTTTTTCTTCGGATTTCTGTTCATTTTTTTGTTTGTTATTCCTATTTGTTTTATTTTAATTTATTTCTAAAATTAAATTTTTTTTAATTTGATTCTTCTTCAATTTTTTAGTCTGTCAGATTTGGTTCATATTCTTTAGATTACTTTTTTTTTTATTTCACTCTCCTTCATATTTTTTTTCTTTCATATTTGATACTCATTATTTTTGTCGCAAGGCGCGCGACGTCGCGAACAACGAATCTGCCTCCTGAGATATATGTTGGAGCGGTTTTTTTAGTATAATCATAAAATTATGTTTATGGAGTTCGGGAGCCGCCTAGTATTATGGTTACTAGGACATCTATGGTCTGCGAGAGTCTGAGTAAGAGATTAGTTATGCATGGGAAAGATGCATCACCTTTAATGTACCCTACCTAAGATAAAATGCATTGTTATTTTATTGTTTTTCTAGGTCATGTTTCTATTTGTTAGTCTCATCTAAGGTTCAAGTTAAATCTCCCTTCGTAAGGGAGTCTCTACCTTATTAGGTCAAAACCTAATCGTTTTATTGCCAAATTTTAGCATTGCATTTTTTTTTTTTTTTGTATATTTAATATCTGAGGATATACTCTATAGTGTAGTTCCAAATACTAAAGTTTACAGTTAAATTCTAACACTTTAAATATAAACTGAACAAGATGATTGGTGAAGAGTTTTTTGATATTTTAGTCAAACTCTAACGGGTAATCATAAACTGGTTACGATATCGATTTTGCATTTTAAACCATGAGAAATATGCAATTTTTGTTTTTTTATGAAGACATGCTTGGAAAACTTTTAGAATTCAGCCATATGCACGAAAACAAAATATTTTGTTTATTTTGAAATAGGGATTTGTTTTTTGAAATTTCAAAGAAAATCGGGTATCTTGTACCGGGTTCGTATCTTACAGTGTAAGTCTATGGCCTGATATTGAAAATAATTGGTAGGAAAACATGCATGAAAATCATAAATTTTTTAAAATGACCCGTGGAATTTTTTTTATTATATTATTATAATATTATTTTTTATTATTATATGGGCTGAACCCAGCCCAACTATCTGGGCTGGACCCGACCAACTCGGCTAGAGCCAGTAGGGTCGAGTTGGGCCGACTAACGACCTAGCAAACCTAGTCTCTCTCCTATTTTTTTTTACGTGAGCTAGACCCAGCCTAACCATATGGGGTGGGCTGAAACGGGTCTAGTCCACGACCCACTTGGTTGTTAGCCTGACCCAACAACCATGTTAATTACTTTTCCTTCTGCATGAAGAACAAATTCTCGTTCTGCATGTAGTAGTTGGTCTTGTGGCAGGGGAGAAGAGTTTTACCTGGAGTAGAGGGCCATGGCTGGTGGTCCTGCTAGTGGTGCACGACGTGGCTGGAGGTGGAGAGCCGATGGTTGGTGTTCATTGCTAGAGGCAGTGCTGGTGTAAGAAAGGTCTATAGTGGAAAGGAAAAAATGCAGTGGTTATTCCTTACATGGAGATGGCTGACTAGTGGTCATGCTAGCGGTTCATGGTGGAGTTGTTAGTGGAAAAGCTGGAGGCAAGTTGGTTGGTGGATGTAGAAGCTGGGGTCACTATCACAATCTGGTTCCTAGTTTCATGACTGGCACATAGACAAGATCCCCGTCCAGGGTTCCATACATATACGATCCCAAACTCACATACGAACTTATCATTTAAATAACTCAATCAAAGTTCAATGCAACAATACTAATAAAACTAACTTCATAATATAATTTGATTATCTTAATATAAGAGTTAATACAAATTTGTAGTTGAAAAGCACTGACTAGACATAAAAGAAATATATTAATTACAACCAAAAGAACAAGTTCTGAAGGTCCAGCAAAAATGACCTCTAACAAACTACAAGCCTGAAAAAAAAAATAAGAGGGTGAGTTCAACAACTCAATGAGTAGATAACATTTAATATACATACATGAAATAATACAACAATGAGGAATTTATATACAAATATGGCTTTAGGTTTTTATAGGAAAGTTTCTCAAATAGGCCACAACAAAAATATCATAAGGTAAAGCTCATCAGAAAATCAAAATGCAATGAGCATGAAGCTTTGTACTGTGAAATGATCAGTCTACACAAGTTGGTGACTATCCCGACCAACTAGGGTTTCAGATACGATGTGCACAAAGACTAACGTTACCCTGTTAACATAGGTATTCTGACTAGCATACCATAGGTTCATATCATAATCAAACAGACAGATTCATATCTCAAGGTTCAACTCATGACATCGATTAAATGAGAAGTTATCCGTTCAGAAGTCATTTCAAAAGTATATAGTTGCTCATATCAAGAATTCAGATTCAACAATTAATATCATGTTTTATCATAACAAGGATAAATCAACATATATATATATATATATATATATATATATATATATATATTATCAAGAAGCATGATCCAATTTGTATTAACAATTTAAATATTTATATTATTTCTCATGCATATGAAAAATTATCCACTCACCTGACTCAAAAGCGAACAGAACTCGAAAGCAGATATCGAAGAAAATCCTATTAATGTCTCATAAGTAGAATATCAGGATTATCTGAAAACAAAAGGAGACATACTAAAAAATAACTCAAAAAGAACGTACAACCTATTTAATACACTTAACTAAGGTATTACTCATAACCATATATGTTTAAGAACCAAACTAGTCATTTCTCCCAAAAAAACCCAAAAATTAAATGGTTTTCACGAAATAAATTCATAAGAGAACAAATCACAAAACTTTATAATTGTTGCTATCTAATATTTGACCAATGTTTTTGATAAATTTTTAGAAAAAAACCAAAAATAGCAAAAAAACGATGAAAACCCCAAAAAATACATTTTTGATATATTTGCATCATTTTTGGCATTTTCAACATCATCTTAGAAAAATTTAAATTTTCAAATGTATTTTGAACGCGTTCAACTTTTAACGCATTAATTTTACAATCACTGATTTTCCTTGTTGAGTCAATGTTGATATTGCTCGCTTTCAAAAATACAAAAAAAATAAGAAAAAAAAATCAAAATTTGAAAAAAAATAAAGAAGTTGAGGGACCAATGTGTTTTGGGGACCAAGCCACTTTGCTTATAAATAGAGGTCACAACACACACAAAAGAGAGTGGGGGAGAAAATTTACAAGGGGCAATTTTGAAAAATTTAGGGCAAGGCAAAAAACCCTAAAAAACTTTTTTTTTCTTCATCTCTACCAAAGCTAGCCGGCGACCCCCGACCCTTTACCAAAAAGAAAGCCACATCTGATCCCCCATCTCTACTATCATCTCCTAAAGCCAACACCCCTTCACTAGATCATCCCTCTCCTCTCTCAGCTGACCCATCGGCCTCCCTCTTTTTGGCCAAAACCAGAGAGGAAAAAAAAATTCGCTACCCGAAAACCCCTAACTCCCTTTTGTTTTCCTCTCAGCTGACCGAAACCTTTAGCCCTCCACTAGAACTCCATTCCCGTCTCCATTTTTCTTCATTTTAGCTTTCTCATAACCGACCGACAGCCTCCCTGCACACAAACCTAGCCTATCTACCCACGCCGAACATGCCGCCTTCTTCCTCCAGCTTTGTCCCTCCCCATCACTAACAGTCCTCCGCTTGCCTCACCGCCGGTCATGGGAGAAAGAGAGGAGAAGGGAGCTGAAGCTTAATGTGGTTTGTTCCCCCCCTCCTTAGACCTTTGTTAGCCTAACCGCCGGCTATAGAAGAAAGAGGGGTCGACGATCTACCCAATCCAGCGGGTATCCGACCGTATGAGTCACCAGGGAGTCACTCCACGCTCCACAACAGATCTGCCACCGGAAGAAAACGAAAAGAACAACAAACAGAAAACAAAATGAAAGCAGATCTAAAATAGAAAACAAATCGGCTGCTTGTTGTGTTTCTTCTTTTACAGGTAATAGTGTTTGTCACCGCCGGCGAAGAAGGGAAAAGGAGAAGAAGCCAGGCCAGATCCACCCATCTCCAGGCGTTCCCTGCGGCGGTGCGTGAACCCACGTGCCGCCAGTGGCAGTGGTGCATGGAGGAGACGCGCCGCCACTGTTCCGGTGGTGCAGAAGGTCTTCCCTGAAATTCCAAATTGTTTTGGGGCTATGTTTGTAATTTTTTTCCTTTGTTTAATGTACTGTTTGTTTTATTTTAAATTTTGTGGATTAGTAACATGCAAATGTGGGTGTAAAATAATAATAAAAAAAAGATGTGTGTGTGTTTGTATTTTTTTTTTATGTATGTTATTGAATTATAAAATAAAAAAGACAAAACAATGAATTTAATGTTTTAATTTGTATACGGTCAAGTATCTGAAGGACAAATAAAATCATGTTGTATTTCTTATGAAATGTAAGAACATGTTTCTACATATATTCTGAGATTTAATAACTGATTTATTAAAGTCTTAGAATTTGGCTAATATTGTTTTTTTAAATTACATCAAATCGCGAAGTAGCTTACTTCAGGTAGGGTGCGCTAGGGGTGCTACTACCTTCCCAAGCTACAACCAGTCTCTTACCCTCGAATCTCTGACAAGACCAGTATATCCAGGTTTCCTAGTAGTCTTGAACCAAATACTAGGTGGTGACTCCCAAGAACAAGCAAACGAATGAAAAATCACCATCAGACGCTGCTCAGGTGACGTGCGACAATAATAATTCACCAAATAACCCTCAATTATTCATCAAACCAGTCTGAAAAACTAAAATTACAGCTTGGGACCAATCTGGAATTTTATTAGATTTTCAGAGGTCAAATTAGAGGACCAAACTGAAAATGTCATAAATTCATAACTATACTGGAATTTTGCCCATAATTCATCCTCAATTCTGTATAGAATCTTGAATTATGCTTTAGGGACCAATATGTAGTTTTTCCAAAGTTTGGGGACTAAACTGTAATTTTCAAAAATTGAGGGACCAACTAAAATTTTGTCATCTTCAACCTCAAACCCTGATTTTTTCCACAGATCACTTACTGATTTACCAAAATCTCTAAATCAAATTTATCATTTAAGCAAACCATAACTCAAAATCATAATCCTTACCTAAAATCTTTCAAAACCAACTAAATAAACCATTACTCATAACAATTAACACATAATATTCTAATCAATTCATCAATTAAACCCAAAACAAAATCTTCAAAACCCTAATCTTCAACAAAAAAGAAAATCAAAGTTAAATAACACAATTATACACATCAAATCATAAATCTTATCTTTTAAACTTATTTTCTCTAACTCTGTTCTCCTTCCTTTATCTTTCCTCTTTTCTCTTCTTCTACTTTCCCCTTTTCTTCTCTCCTGCCGGTTTTTACTCTCAATTTCAAACCCCTCTTTCTTTCTTTTTTACCATATTTATACTTATCAAGTTTTATTCAATTATGCACAATATCTCTTATTCATTTATACCTACTTCTAAGCCTCCAAAGGCATTGTTGCTTTTTCCTATTTATTTTTCAAAACATCACAGTCGTAGTGGCAGAGGAGAAAAAAACAATAATGGTAGAAAAACTGGGGGAGAGGCTGGTTTTTCTCTAAGTTTAGCCTCCAATTTCTTTATGCTCGGGGTATGGAATCCACCCCTATTATAGGGGATGGAAGATGGACATTTTGTTTTTACTGGTGCCAAATATTGGCCTTTGATTTGAATCGGAATGATCTCAACCGTTGGCTCAAAGGTACAATTATGGACTGTCAAAATGGTTGCAAAAAGGTTGGTCAAGTTAACCACTTTGGGGCGGCACTATCGTGTATGTGGTGTCAATCATCTAAAGAGAACCATTTTGGGGTGTAGTCAAATGTTAGACCATCATTTTGGTGTGTGTTTTGTCAAATTTGGTGAAGAGATGAAGCATTAAATGTCCCTAAAAAGTAGCTCCTTGTGCAGTCTTTTCAGGCAAAATGAAGAAGATAAACAGTAATCAAAACGATGCCATTTCGGTAAAGTTCAATTAAGTCCTTTGATTTTTTATTTCTCTCAATTACACCCCTGATTGGCTTCAAACTTCAAATTTTGTGTAATTTTTCCCCTATCAAACTTCAACATCACCCCCGAAGTTCAGCACCTTTTTCATTTTGGTCATTAGTCTCAGATTTATGTAATTTGACCCTCAATTGATCATTAAACTTTCAATTTTCTTCAATTTCACCCCTAATTTAAAACAATTGGGTCCTTAGGGTTCGACTCTTTTTGCAAAATGGACCTTGGATGCGAATTTCTTCAATTTAGCCTTTAATTGACCTAAAACTTCCAATTTCCTTGCAATTTTACCCTTGATTTCAATCAATTGACTTGGTAAAAATTAAATTTGGTATCTTAAAATTCCAATCTTCTCAATTAAGCCTAAATTGGGCTCCTAAATTTTAATTTTTGATGCAAATTTTCCCAATAATCATTTAATTTGATATTGAATCTGCATTGTCTCTCCAATTCTGGGCATAGTGGGGTACAATTAAGCTCCCGACTTCATCCAAAATTATAGCTTGACTTTATGGATATTTGAAATCCTTCTTTGGCCAGCTTTTTCCACATCACCAATCTCCTTACTATTATTATTTATTTTTATTTTAAAAAGGGAAAAGGGTAAATTTGGGGGAATAACCCAGAAATGGGTTATGACACTTTTTATTGTTATTTTTTTCTTTGGTAAATTTTTTAAATTGAGAATATATTTTCAATTTCATCCTTTAACATCAAATTGGTTGAGAATTGAGCTTTTTAATTAAACTCAAGTCTATGATTTCATGGGTTATGAATTTGGAAGATTAACCCATGTTTAGAAGATTTTCTTAGGTCAATTACCGCGGATTAAAACAGTAAATTTACCATTTTATCCTTTAAAAAATTCCACACTCGGCCTTCTTCAATTATTGTGGATTGAATATTTTTTTTAATTGATCGAGGTTACTACTGTCCTTTTGGTTTAGGTAAGTTTTCAAGTTTATTTAAGGATTTGTAAGCCTCTTAGAGGTAGACAACTTAAAAAGAAAATATCAAGTAATAAAATTTTAAATTAGAGTTTTTGTGTAATTTTTATGTGGCATAATTATGTATTCATGTTCATGTTGTTTTTCTTGTGTTGCTTTTGTCTGCTTCAGCTATAATATTAAGTTATAAATAGCCAATGTGTATTGATCATTCATTAAGCAAATAAACAATAAGAATTTATCAAACACCTTTGAAAAAATATTTCTCACCCTATCTTTCTCTTCTATTTCTACATGCAATTTTATCACATGTGTGTGACGTGAGGTGGGTGTTGCAAAAGTAACAAACATATTGATGAAGTCAGAAAAACTTTGATATGGATCTAGGTCTCTCCACGAATGGTTGATGGGTTGATGAGGTGACTAGATTTGGCCACTGATTGAAGGTTAGGGGTGATTCCATACGACTACAACAATAAGCACCCTAGCAGAATAGGAGATACTTTAATACTTAAGGTGGTAAATATATACGAGGAGAATAACGTATAAAAACAAGAGGTGTAGTAGAGTGTCTAGAGGGAAGAGTGTGTAGAACAGGGTAGGAGGGAAGATTGTGTGGAGCAGGGGAATAACAATAGGTATAAGAGCAGAGGTGTGTGTAGGAGAAGAAGAGAAATATGTGTAGGAGGAGAGGAAAAATGATGTTTGGTGGCTTTTTGTGGCCTCGTATCAGTGGTATAGAGTGAAAATGCTGCAACAACATACCTAGGCCTGCCATTTTAGCTTTGATTCTCCGCCGGTAATAGTCCCTCTGCAACACATGGAGAAACCACAGAGTTGATGAATCAGTAAACCATACAATGGCAAACCATGCCAGAAGAATCTATAGAGTAGGAATTGTAACCAGGAGTTTACCTTGACAAATACCAGAAAGATAAGGATTTCCTTCGAAGCCTGGACTGCAAGAGCATTGAACGGTGGAGCTCTGGTTGGTTGAATTAATGGAAGGATTCAGAAACTCACACGTAGAAGAATAACTTGAATTATATAATGATCCATTGTTGATGACAAGTGATTCATATTCCCTTTCGTCTATCCCCCATTCCAGCACTACGGGAACATAGTCCCTATCTCTCATGTCATGAGGGTCAAAGTTCCCTCCGAAAGAATAATACCTCCCGTAGTTGATCCGTCTTTGATCAATTAAATAGGCATACCTGCATTGCTTTTCCCCACTGCTTCCTTTTCCATCATCTAACCCCTTCATGGTTACATTAAAAACCTTGAGAAATGAAGGAATCCTGGTCTGGCAACAGTCGATCCCACTGCAGCTGGCCATCATGCTATCACGGTTTTTGTCACAAATTGACACACACCCACCAATAGTAGATTGATTTTGGGTCATCAAGGCAAGATTGTCACAACCCCTTGCAATGAAGTAATTCTCGGAGGAGAAAACAAAAGGGCTTCCTTCCAAGTCAACAACTGTACGTGTTTCTATCTTTGCCTTCACAATTTGCAAAAACAACTGGAAACATGACCTCAATCGTACTGCGACGAACATAGATGTAACTCACCTCCAGATCAGTGCCGTTTACTGTAAGTTTAGGAAGTACTCCACTGCTATAGTTGCATAGTATTTTGAACCTTTCTTCTAGGTAACATCCTGCTGTCAATATTCCATAGGGATATGGAATACTAATGCCTCCACAAGAAGATGGACATCCAGGCCTTGTCTCCACAATAACCCGTGCTTCTGCAGTGATCAATGACCAGAACAACAGTATGACCTGAAAAACTATTAACTCCAAAGCTGCCATATCCTTTTTCTTCTTTCAGACAGTGGCTTTCTCACAGAGAGAAGGTATATAACGGGCTTTTACAACTAATTCTTCTTCCTTTGTATTATTGATTTTTTCTTTTGGCGTTCCATGAGTAGAAAGTTCAATGCCAAAGCCTTTAGAGCCACATACGGAATTAAGAAACCAGACTTGACCGAGTTCAATTACACTATCCTATTGAAATCTTTAATGACATTTCAGATGACATATTCTAATTAATTAATTAATATGCTGCAATTTCATTAGGTAGATGCTTAATTACCTTGCTTTCAGGTTCTTTTATAATCCTATACAAGTATTCATGTTTAATTTATTGATATCTGTTGGTCAACAAAATGTGTATGTGAAAAAGTTTGCAAGGGAAAAATCATTGAGTCTATTTTTATTTATGGAATGCTAATGAACTTAAGGAAAGATTAATAGAAGAGCTGCTTGAATAAGGTCAATAATAAACAAAACAAAATATGGTCAATATCATTTTCCAATATTATTTATAAGTTTGATTTTTCAATAATGGCTGCCTTAATTTTATATATAAGTGTAGGATTTTCTATAAATTTTAATTCCATCATCAAGCATGCATGGGTAGCATGCAACAATACGAACAACAAGTGGTAGCTGGAGTCCCAGATATTGCAAAAGGAATCAATATTCATGTAGAGCATGATAATATTTTTAGGTATTTTCCACTTTAAGTTTCCGGAAAATGACCTTTGGTGGAACTACGCCACTCAACCTGATAGTCAACTTAGTATTAACAATTGTCTTGCATATAATTTGACACATATAGTTACTACAATTTACCTTTTTCATTTGTTTTGCATAGAATTTTTAGCATACAATTACTACATTAAGTTACCATTTGTTTCTTTTACAACTCTTCAATCCAGTCCCCAATTCAGTCCAATTGAGTTCAACGAGGAACAGATGTATTAGAAAATAATATAAAATTATTCTTGAAACTTCATTTAACAATTTAAGTTTTTGAATTGAGATGGTTCTTTTTATATGGTATCAGAGTCTTGTTGACCGAGTGATCACGGGTTGAATTTCACCACCTTATTCTATTTAATAAAAATTAAGCACAGGATAATATATAGACATGTGTAATTTTCAAGTCTAAAAAATTTTTATTTGAAAATATATGTGAGAGAATAATATAAAATTATTCTTGAAATCTTACCTAACAGTTTAAATTTTTAGTTTAAAATATTCTTTAATAAAAAAATAAAAAAGAAAAAAAGAGAAAAAATAGTCCATCAAGTATAGCCTAAAAATAAAAAATAAAAAATAAAAAATAAAAGAAACAGGGATGGAAAGAGTAGCCAACACATACTGTCGCCCTAAATTCTTTATTTTACAAACTATGCACATGCCTAAATTCCCCGTTTTACAATTTGTTAGAGTGTCACCTGCTTGAATGTCTTGTCTTATAGGGTAGGCCGGCGGCTCTATGAGTTATTTGTCTTATAGGTTAGTTACGCAGTTGTTTATGGTAAAGTAATTATTCTCATAATTATTCATACGATTAGGATGCTTAGTAAGTTTACAGCCCTACAAAGTCTATAAATATCAAAGACGTCTTGTATGGAGAAGAGAACATACAAACCCCCACACACTTACAAGTGTCGAGTTCTGAATCCTCCCATTCATTCAAACAACCAGTTGGCAACAGTTCAATTTTTTTTTGTATACCAGGCTTTGTAGGAAATCCTTATTTAGGTCATTGTGAAGGTAAATTCCTGGTTAATTTTACAGTTTTCTTATTTTCTTTGGCATTATACTTCCTACTCCATCGATTCTTCACGAATTTTTTACCATTACATGGTGTAAAGATCAACTATGTTACTCTATGTGACAGAGGGTCCAGACTACATGCATTACCAGGGACATGTGAGAGAGAAAACGTTGGTCCTGGGTATGTTGCTGCATTTGTATCCTATATCATCTAAGAAATGACAATTGCTTAGGAGTAAGAATACTTGTATTTTTCCTGATCAGTTCCCTTTCCCTATCCGTTCATAATTGCTTGACTTTTGTAGGAATTGGAGTGGGATTCGGAGCATAGTTTATGCTCATTGGTCTGTGGTGGTTGTACAAAGTATTCAAGAGGAGGAGGAATGAAAAACAGAAGAAAAAATACTTCGTATGGAATGGTGGAATGAAGTCCATGTTGGGAAAATCAAATTGTTTACATCCAAAGAGCTAGACAATGCCACTGATCACTACAATGTGAATAGAATGCTTGGCCAGGGAGGTTGGCTGATGGAAAGATCGTTGCAGTTAAAGAAATCCAAATTCTTGAAGAAGGGAATCTCAGACAATTTATCAATGAGGTGGCCATTCTTTCACAAATTAACCATAGAAATGTGGTTAAGCTTTTGGGCTGTTGCTTGGAGACTGAAGTTCCATTGTTGGTCTATGAATTCATTCCTAATGGGACACTTTCCCAGTTTCTCCACTACCCAAATGAGGAACTCCCATTAACATGGGAAATGCGCTTAAGGATTGCAACAGAGGTATCAGGGGCACTCTCCTACCTGCATTCAGCAGCTTCCATCCCCATTTATCACAGAGACATCAAGTCTACAAACACACTGTTGTAAGCATTGACCAGACTCATGTCACAACTCTGGTACACGGTACCTTTGGATACTTGGATACAGAGTACTTACAATCAAGCCAGTTCATCGACAAGAGTGATGTATATAGCTTTGGTTTAGTCCTCGTCGAGCTACTCACTGGACAAAAGGCAGTATCCTTCAGTAGATCGGATGATGAAGCCAGAAGTTTAGTCGCATATTTCATTCAGTCCATGAAAGACAACCATCTGTTTGATATTCTTGATCCTCAAGTCATGATACAAGGGAAGAAAGAGGATGTGTTGATGGTTGCTAGCTTGGCTAGGAGTTGCTTGGGGTTAAATGGGAAAGAAAGGCCTACGATGAAAGAAGTTGCTTTAGGGATGGAGGGGATTCAAAAAAAATCACTTAGGAATCAAATTTCAGAGAAGGATTTCTTTTTGTAGCACTTAACATTTCTTTTAGGGCCCTGGCTTAGTTAAGACAATGACTTAGTAGCACTCCTTCTCATTTGATAAACCTTGTATGTAATGTACAACAATGAACAGTAAATGAGAATTTTGTAATGACATCCATAGAGTAATTTTGCAAGTGATAATGAGTTTGTGATAGTACTTACATGTGTTCTGAACCACTTGGCAAATTGTTCATCTTGTAATTGAAAGATCTAGGATTCGGTCAGCTGTGAGTTATTGGACAGCAAATATTGTCGATGTTGCCTGCAAGTGATAATGAGTTTATGATATTACAATATATAAAGAGTATATTATTAACAAAGTTTAATTAGTATTACATATATATACTTACTGAATAAAAGGTCTTAGCTCATCACAGTTAAATAGCACATAATTATGTGATTGTTTGAACTCTATTTCCGACAAATATCTTTCCTTTACAACATTTTTAGGTATGGGTCGTCCAGGATTGGAGAATATTGACAAGTTCCCACTGGAAGGCACTTCATCGTCATCATCATGTCGTGGAACACAATTGATTCTCGTTCTCAGATGAGGTTCGAAATAGTACTAGATAAATGTTAAGATCTGCTCAACAATATAGGCCTCACATATCGAAGCCTCAACATGCGCCTTGTACTTAACCTTTTTCTTGAGATTGAACAAGTACCTGCATTGAATTAATCAAATATTTTCAATTAAGAAAAACAAAGAAAAAACTTTTATATATGAATTACAATGCAACTGTAATATCTAACCGTTCGAATGGGTACATCCATCTATACTAGACCGGTCCTCCAACTTTTGCCTCGAACGGTAGATGTATAGGGAGATACTCCATTGAGTCAAAAAAATGATGGAGGAAATATCATTTGAAGTTTGCATAGTGTCTCGACGAAATTTGTTTCAAGCCTCTCAATGTAATCAACATTCAACTTTGTGGAGCATATATCTCTAAAAAAAATGACTGCTCTCCGTGAGTGCATCCCATATCCCTTTTGGCAACAAATCACTATAAGTTAATGAGATGAGTGTTTGCATAAACATGTGGCAGCCATGACTCTTCATTCCATACAATCTGTATTTTTTCGTATAACCAACCTTGATAGTTGTTCAAGGTATGTCCATCGGGGAAACGCAGACTCTTAAGCCATTTGTAGACTAATAGTTGTGCGTTTTTCTCTAACACGAAGCTTGCTCTTGGTTTTGCGAACCGTGACCTATCACAAACCAACTCCATATTTTTACGGTTACAGAAAAAAGCTATATCCAATCTAGCCTTGATGTTGTCCTTTGTCTTCCCTTTCACATCCAAGATGGTGTTGAAAATGTTCTCAAATACGTTCTTTTCTATGTGCATGACGTTAAGGTTATGGCGGAGGAGATTGGTCTTCCAATAAGAAAGCTCCCAAAAGATACTTCGCTTTACCCAATTGTGGATCAAACCAAAACCAGGAAACTTCTGCTTACCTGATTGAAGACCAAACACAATGTCACCATACTCTGATACAACATCATGCAATTCTTCACTAGAAAGACGTGGGGGTGCAACATCCTTTTCAACTCTACCAACAAAAAAATTATTTCTGTTCTTTCTGTACCTGTGATTCGGTGGCAAGAAACGACGGTGACAGTAAAAAAAAAAGCTTTACCTCCGTTTTGTTAGCGTGAATGCCTTGTTGTTTTTCATGCAGTATGGACATGCTAGTTTTCCATGCGTGCTCCAACCAGAAAGCATTCCATAAGCTGGAAAATCATTGATGGTCCACATCAAAGCCGCCCTCATAACAAAATTCTGTTTCTTCGATATATCATAATTCAAAGCTCTGGAGGACCATAACTGCATCAACTTATCAATCAATAGTCGAAGACAAACATCTATATTCCAGCTCGGGCTGCTTGGACCGGGTATGACAGTAGATAAAAACATGAACTCCGGCCTCATACACATTCCCGCATCACTGTTAAAGAGAAATGAAAAGAAGCAGAGAGAAATTCTACAGTGTAGAGGAAGAAGAAAAAGCTCTTGTATTCTTTTCTTTATTAACTGTTTACTAACACTATTACATTTCTTTTATATCAACTATGATTAGAAGCTTGTTTACGTAATCTAACCAACAGTAATAGACTTTCTTAACTGTCTAACAATATTAACAACTTTCTAACCATTTTATTCTCTAATCTCTTGACATGTGGCAGAAATAGGGCCTTTGATATCTTGACATTCCCCCTCAATCGCGGGCTTAGAGGAGCCAAGCATAAGATTGGAACAGTGACACTGAAATAAAGGAGTGGAAAACCTTTAGTTAAGATATCAGCAAACTGATCTGTAGAAGAGACATGTTGTACCAATAAATCACCTTTGATAACACGTTCTCTAACAAAATGATAATCAATCTGGAGATGCTTCATTCTGGAATGGAATACTGGATAGAAAGCAAAGGAAATAGTATAGATATTGTCATAATGAATTAACAGAGGAATATGTAAGGGAATGTGAATGTCACAGAGCAGTTGGTGAATCCAGGCAAGTTCTACAGCAGCAATCGCTAAAGCCCGATACTCAGCCTCAGTAGAGGATCGAGAGACAATATGTTGTTTCTTAGAAGCCCAAGAAATAGGACTTGAGCTGAGGAAAACAATAGAACCTGAGACAGAACGTCTGTTATTTGGATCACCAACCCAGTCAGCATCACTATAAGCCTGCAGATTAAAAAGACCAGGCTGAAAATGAAGTTCAAAATCAAGGGTACCTTTAAGATACCGCAAGATTCTTTTGACAGCTACAACATGAAGACAAGCTTTGTTCATGGAGAAGGCAATATCAGGCCTTGTGAAAGTGAGATACTACAAAGCTCCAACTATGCTCCGGTATTGTTGTGGATAAGAGTAGAGTTGGCCATCATACTTGAGCAGATGATGATGAGGAATACAAGGAGTATCACATGGTTTGGAATTCTGTAAATCAACTCTAGCAAGTAAGTCCTTGATATAGCTGGTCTGGGACACAAACAAACCAGAAGGCAAATAAGAGATCTGCAGTCCCAAAAAATAATTCAAGTGGCCTAAATCCTTCATATCAAATTCTTGAGTCAAGGCAACAATAACTGATGTAAGAAGTGAGGAATGATTGCCGGTAAGAATGATATCATCTACATAGAGCAGCAATACCACAACACCAAGAGAAGAATGTTGAACAAATAGAGAAGGATCTGCAAAAGATGCTTGAAACCCCAAACTTGGTAAACAATTGGTAAATCGTTCATTCCAAGCACGAGGAGCCTGTTTAAGACCATACAAAGACTTCCTTAGTCTGCAAACGAAGTCAAAATGATGAAGCTTGCTCAAAAAGCCTTGGGGTTGAGTCATATAAACCTCCTCGTGAAGAATATCATACAAAAATGCATTAGTAACATCAAGCTGCCTTAAAGACCAGTTAAACTGAGCTGCAAGGGCAAGGATTAAATGAACCGTAGTAGGTTTCACTACAGGACTAAAAGTTTCATTATAGTCAATACCTTCCTCTTGACTGAAACCCTTTACCACCAATCGAGCTTTATGTTTAGCTATAGAACCATCTGCATGCTTCTTGATTATATAGACCCATTTACAGCCGACAAGATTCTTAGCAGGTGGTAGAGGCACCAAGTCCCAAGTACCTTGAAGAGCATCAATTTCCTCCCGCATAGCAGACTGCCATTCAATAATTGTAAAAGCAACCTTGAAGGAATTGGGTTCAACCTGAGAAAGATCAACAGACTGTACATCGGCAGAGTAAAACTTCCTTTTGGAAATACCATTCTTAGACCTGGTTGTCATGGGATGAAGATTCATAGGTGAAAGAGGTAAGACCACACACAGATTCTCAGGTTGGAAGTCAGGATCAACAGGGAGAGGGGACTGTGTAGTGGAGTTCAGAACTGGTACAATCTAAGAGAAGGGGCTAGGAGGTGGTGTATGCAGAGAGGCAGAGGCTTGAGAAGGGAAATAAAAAAGAGGTAAAACAGTGCAATGTAGAAAAGTAGATGGTGAAGAAAGAGAAGGAGAAATGGATGTTGCAGCCACAAAGGTGTAAGGAAACATAGATTCATCAAAGATGACATGTCTAGTTACAAAGAATCGATTGGTTTGAATAGAAAAACAGATATACCCTTTATACTGACCTGCATACCCCAAAAAAATGCAAGTGGAAGTTTTTGGCTGAAGTTTGTTGGTATTATAGGGCTTGAGTAAAGGAAAACAAGCACAACCAAAGATTCTCAAATGATTAATGACCGGTGGAGAACAATATAGCAGGAAATAAGGAGATTTTAGTTAAAGAATTTGACAAGGCATCTGATTAATCAAATAGATGGAAGTAGCACAAGCATGAAACCAAAATTTTAGAGGTAAATTGGCAGTTTGTAACAGAGTGATTGTTGTTTCTAAAATGTGCCTATGTTTTCTCTCAGCAAGGCCATTTTGTTCAGGAGTATATGGACAAGAGATTTGATGGACAATTCCCTTGGTAAGAAGGTAATGTTTGAATTTATTACTAAGATACTCACCACCCCCATCACTTTGAAAGACCCGAAGAGTAGCAGAAAATTGAGTAACTAAGAAGGTATGAAAGTAGACAAAAATAGAGTAAACCTCTTCTTTATTGATCATTGGAAAAATCCAAGTAAATCAAGTACATTCATCTATGAAACTAACATAATATCTGAATCCCTCAACACATACAGTGGGAGAAGGACCCCAAACATCACTATGTATTATCTTTAAAGGTTTGACAGACTTAACTGCTGGATAAGGAAAAGGAAGTTTCGCAAGTTTACCCTCTAAACAAGTGGTACAAACGAATTTGGATGTGTATGAAGTGAAAGGAATCTGGGATTAATTTAACAGAGTAGAGGTGACTTTGTTAGATGGATGACTGAAACGCTTGTGCTAGAGACTTGTGTTGACCTGTTTACCAAGATAGCAAACTTAATTATTTTGAAAGACAGATTGTGGAATAGACGAAATGGAGAAAGGAATAGGATATAACCTAGCTCTACACAGTCCCTTGAGAAGGACATTCCCCATGATCTTGTCCTGAATCCAAAAACCTAAATCATCACAAATAAATCTGCATTTGTTATCTTTACATAACCTATGAACCGATAACAAGTGTTGAGATAGCTTAGGCACATGCAAAACTTGCTTTAATTGTAATGAGCACTGTGGAACATCCAAAATAGAAGAGCTAATAATAAAAATGCTCAAACATGAACCTCATGCAGTAGTAATAGTATCAGACCTGAGAAAGGTGTAGCCAAGCTGAGTTGAGCCAAATCAGAAGTCATATACGTTGTTGCTCCAGTATCAGCCACCCAAAATTGTTCATGAGGTGAAGAAGACGGAAAATTGGCATGCATAGCATTAAGATTGCTGGAAGGAGGCGTGCCTTGATAAGAGAAGTTACCTCTATAATAACATTGAATAGCAGAATGCCCAAATTTCCAACAAATTTGACATTGAATGGAAGAGGTAGAAGTAGAAGACTGATTGTGACGTTGATAACAATCAGCAGCTACATGACCTTTCTTATTACAGATTTGACAAGTAGGAATGTCAATGCCAGGACCAAGAATGCCAAGATTAGAAGTAGGTTGAACCTGATAAGGTTGTGGACTAGATTGGTAATGACTATGACCTCCGCCACAACCTTTAAAATGAGAACCTCGATTGCCAAAGTCACCACCAATGGAACCATGGAAACTACCATGATGACCATTCAATCCCCCATTGAAGCCAGAGGGAAATTGAGATGGTAGAGTAGACTTAGAGCTAGAAGGATGAGAATTAGAATTACCTTCATCAAAAACAAGAGCCTTGACTTGAGATATCTGATGTTGAGCCATCATTGCAGAGACAAATGGAGATGCAGAATGAGTTTGCTCAAGAGTTGCTTCTTCAGCTAGCAATTGAGATCGAAAATCTTTAAGGGATAACACATTGTCTCTGTCTCGAACCATACACCTAAATGTGTTATAGTCAGAAGGAAGACCATTGAGAGCCAAGATCACAATATCATCATCTTCAAAATAAACCCCTGTTGCAGAGAGATGGTCTCGAGCATCTTTGATCCTTTGCAAATATTGAGACACAGAATCTGAACCCTTCTTGATGGTTTGAAGCTCACTTTTCATCTGAAAGATTCGTGCCTTGGTAATTGTAGAAAATCGATCCTTCAGTTGAATCCTTATATCATGAGAGCTGACACATCCAATAACATAGGAAATTGCAGTAGAAGAGAGAGTAGCAATAAGCAGCTGCATCAATGCCCAATCATGCATTTTCCAAATCTGATGATCATCAGTTTCAACACCTTCAAGATCAGAATCTGCATCAAATCGACTTGGACACTTTCTTGAGCCATCAACAAATCCTAAAATACCATGACTCTCAAGGAGAATTTGCATCTGAAAGTCCCATATGAGATAATTTGTATCATCAAGCTTGACTATCACAGAAGTAGAAACCGTATGAAGCAAACAGGTAATAGGAGATTGTACAATCTGAAGTTGAGAAGTAGTCACCATTTTAGAGTGCAAGAAGTAGAAAAGAAGAGAATCAAAGACTGAGAAGGAAAAATCTTGCAAAAAGTTGAAGATTTGAAGAAGAATTTTTCAGTTTGACAATATATCAAACAGATAATAGACAGATCGACTATTATGAAAGAATTGTTTGGATAAGGAGATAATAATGCCAGAAACAGAGATTAAAAGCAAAAGATCACAAGATATCAAGAATCCTAAGCTCTGATACCATGAAAAGTTAGCAAGATTTTCATAGAGATAAAAAGAGAAATGAAGAGAAGCAGAGAGAAATTTTGCAGTGCAGAGAAAGAAGAAAAAGCTCCTGTATTCTTTTCTTTATTAACTGTTTACTAACACTATTACATTTCTTTTATATCAATTAAGATTAGAAGCTCGTTTACGTAATCTAACCACAGTAATAGACTTTCTTAACTGTCTAGCAATATTAACAACTTTCTAACTATTTTATTTTCTAATCTCTTGACATGTGTTAGAACTACTGCCTTTGATATCTTAACAAGAGGAAAGCTGTAAAGAAAAATAATGGCTTTTCAGTTAGTGTTTCAAGTCATTTTTTTGTTCTGCTCATTGAATCCATTTCTTGCAGAAGCACAATCTATAACAAAAGGTGGATGTAAAGAACGTTGTGGAAACATCACCATTCCATATCCATTTGGAATGGA
>Ga0307515_10004290_pt1 | contig 29601 bp, 29 predicted proteins | sample 17_EM_MG_FD_194513 | JGI IMG/M metagenome (GOLD analysis project Ga0307515, IMG submission 194513) | Populus trichocarpa ectomycorrhiza microbial communities from riparian zone in the Pacific Northwest, United States - 17_EM | ecosystem: Host-associated > Plants > Roots > Unclassified | place... | reverse complement strand
AAACGATATGGTAATGCTTGATTGAGGATACCCGCCATGCGAAACGACCAAACGCTACATCAATACTTTTTCAGCAAAAGCCGACCCGTGCCAGACGAGACGGTGGATAGAGGTTGGAAGAAACCGTTGCCGGATGACGAAGCAGGGGGCGCAGCGCGCGTTGTTGCGAGTAGCGTTACTGTTCAAGAAATGATTGATCGTCGGACCAAACGGAAGGCTGCCGCTTCCTCTAAGTCGTAGCGCTCGACGTTGCTATCAATTCGTATTGGGACATCGGATCCGAAGCGAACCTCTCGCTTCTTCGATCGACATGACAAGACGTGACTCGAAAATCTTTGGTGCGAAGCAGTCAGTTCATTAGATCTCGTCTATGGACGGGCCAGTCTGTACTGCCTAAGCAGGGAACGTGGATCCCTGAGCGGTATCGGCCATACCGTCCTGGCCCGGCTGCCGGACCATGCCTTCGCGCAGAATGAAATCGATCACCTGGTCCAAGCCGTGGCCAGTTTTCAGGTTGGTGAAGACGAAGGGCCGATCGCCGCGCATGCGCTTGGCGTCGCGGTCCATCACTTCCAAAGATGCGCCAACGTATGGCGCGAGATCGATCTTGTTGATGATGAGCAGATCGGAGCGCGTGATGCCGGGGCCGCCTTTGCGCGGAATCTTGTCGCCAGCCGCCACATCGATGACGTAGAGCGTGAGGTCGGACAGCTCCGGGCTGAATGTCGCCGCGAGATTGTCGCCGCCGCTCTCGACGATGATGACGTCGAGGTCCGTGAATTTCTGCATCAGGTCGTCAATGGCCGCGAGATTCATGGATGCATCCTCGCGAATCGCAGTATGCGGACATCCGCCGGTCTCGACACCTCGAATGCGATCCGGCGTGAGTGCCTGGCTGCGAATGAGAAATTCCGCGTCTTCCTTCGTGTAGATATCGTTCGTGACGACCGCGATGTTGAGCCGATCGCGCAGGCGCTTGCACAACGAATCCACCAACGCGGTTTTGCCCGAACCGACCGGTCCACCGACTCCCACTCGTAAGACATCTTGCGGCTGCGACATGAGCGATCCTCGAATCAAGAATGGAACAGCCGCGTGTACTGCGTTTCGTGCGCGGCACTCGCGATCAGATGCAGGGGGGCGGAGCTGCCGATGTCCTCATCGTGCATCGCCGCCGCATTGGCCGCGATGGCGGGAATATCTCTGATGAGCGAGTCCAGCATTCGCTGACCGGCCGTTTGGCCGAGCGGCACGGTTTTGACGGCCGCCAGCACTTGGTTTTCCGCCCAACTCCATAGATAGCCGCAAGCAGCGTCGTTTGCGTCGATGGACCATCGAACGGATGCCAACGCGAATGTGGCGGCAAAACTGAGATCGGCGCGTTGAGACCAGCGCACGGCGCCTTCGACGTTGAGCTCCACGAGCACTTTGGCCAGCGCGCGGCCGAGATGGCGATCTTCGGCGCGCAGCTCGGAAGTCTCGCGCGACGCGATGAGAAGTGCGTTCCAGCGATCGACCGTCGATAGGTCATTGCTCGTCCATGCGGCGTAAAGCCTGAGCAGAATCGGCAAGTCGACGGTTCCCACGGCGTGATGGGCCAAGCCGCGAATCCAAACGAGCGCGGAAGCTTCGTCGCGCACCCAATCGGCCTGGATGGCGTACTCGAGCCCTTGTGAAAAATTATAGCCGCCGATCGGCAATGCCGGGCTGACGAGCTGACAGAGCCGTAAAAGCGCGCTACTCATGCGGGCGGGAATGCGGTGCCAGTGGCCAATGCTCGTGCTCGGCGACTGCTGAGTATTGAGTGGCCTCATGCGAATACGTGGGGGTTTCCCGCGAAGCGGAGTCCGTACGGCCTTCATGCCCGTGCGAGTGCTCACGACCGTGCTCGCCATGCGAATGCGTATGGCTTTCTTGCGGCGGAGCGGAGTCCGCACCGCTTTCATGCCCATGCGAGTGCTCATGATCGCGCTCGCCATGCGAATGGTGCCCGTGAGCATAGGCGCCGCCCTCCGGCTCGAACGGCGCTTGCTCCACCTGCACCGGCAGGCCGAGGCCCTGCACCATGTCGTCCAGTACGTGATCGTGGCGATAACGCAGCCAGCCGTCACCGATCTGCACGGCGACATGTCGGTTGCCTAAGTGATAACCGGCGCGCGCGAGTTGCGAAGGGTTCGACGATCTCACCGTAGAGAGCGTCTCTTCCGCGGCCACCACTTCGATGACCGCGCCGTTCTCCGCCAACAGCAAGTCACCGCCGCGAAGCAGGGAACCACGCTCGAGAAACAAGCCGGCTTCCGTTCCCGAGGCGAGCTGAGCTCGTAAGCGGCTCTTCTGCCGCAGCTCGAACGGCAGCACGAGGCGGTCATTCACCGCTCGTCGCTCAAGCAATCTCTGCGTGACTCTGAGCATGTCAGAACAAGAAATAAAGCTGCGCCATGGGCAGCACATGGGCCGGCTTACAGGTGAGTAGTTGGCCATCCGCTCGCACTTCATACGTCTGCGGGTCAACCTCGATACGAGGCAGATAATCGTTGAGCACTAGATCTTTCTTGCCGATGCCGCGCGTGTTCTTTACCGCGACGAGCCGCTTCTGCAGACCCAATCGGCCGCCCAAACCCGAGTCGATGCCCGCTTGCGAAACAAAGCTCACGGACGTCGCCGTGCGAGCGCCACCCATCGATCCGAACATGTATCGGTAGTGCACCGGCTGCGGCGTGGGAATCGACGCATTCGGATCGCCCATCGGCGCGGCCGCGATCATGCCGCCTTTGATGATCAAGGACGGTTTCACGCCAAAGAACGCCGGCCGCCACAAAATGATGTCTGCCAGCTTTCCGGCCTCCAGCGATCCGACCTCATGCGCGACGCCGTGAGTGATCGCGGGGTTGATCGTGCACTTCGCCAGATAACGGCGCACTCGGAAATTGTCGTTGCGAGAAGAATCCTCCCGTAAAGCGCCGCGCTGCACTTTCATCTTGTGCGCGGTTTGAAACGTGCGCGTGAACACTTCGCCGACTCGACCCATCGCCTGCGAGTCGGATGAAATCATCGAGAACGCGCCGAGATCATGCAGGATGTCCTCCGCCGCGATGGTTTCGCGGCGAATGCGGGACTCTGCAAACGCAACGTCCTCCGCGATGCCGGGATCTAAGTGGTGGCAAACCATGAGCATGTCCAAATGCTCGTCGACCGTGTTCACGGTGTAAGGCCGTGTGGGGTTTGTCGAAGACGGCAGAACATTTTTCTCGCCACAAGCTTTGATGATGTCCGGCGCGTGGCCGCCACCCGCGCCTTCCGTGTGATAAGTGTGAATGGCGCGCCCTTTGAATGCGGCGATGGTGTCTTCCACGAACCCGGACTCATTCAGGGTGTCAGTGTGAATCGCCACTTGCACATCCATCTCATCGGCGACGCAGAGGCAAGCATCGATGGACGCGGGCGTCGTGCCCCAATCCTCATGCAGCTTCAATCCCATCACGCCGGCATGCACTTGCTCACGCAGCGGCTCCGGTACGCTCGCATTGCCTTTGCCGAGCAAACCAAAGTTCAAAGGCAAGGCTTCCAAAGCTTGATACATGCGTGCGATGTACCAAGGCCCCGGTGTGCACGTGGTCGCATTGGTGCCGGTTGCAGGCCCGGTGCCGCCGCCGATCATCGTCGTGATGCCGGACATCAAGGCATCTTCCGCCTGCTGCGGACAGATGAGATGGATGTGAGCATCGATTCCGCCCGCGGTCGCGATGAGCCCTTCTCCCGCGATCACTTCGGTGCCGAGGCCGATGACGATATTCACGCCGGGCTGAACATCCGGATTGCCCGCCTTGCCGATGGCCGCGATGCGGCCCTCTTTGAGCCCGATGTCCGCTTTGACGATGCCCCAATGATCGACGATCACCGCGTTCGTGATCACGGTGTCGACGATCTCCGCCGCGAGGCGCTGACTCTGCCCCTGTCCATCGCGAATGACTTTCCCGCCGCCGAACTTCACTTCCTCGCCGTAGATCGTGAAATCCCGCTCGATCTCAATCCACAGCTCGGTATCGGCGAGCCGCACCCGATCGCCGGTGGTCGGGCCGAACATCTCCGCATAGGCCGCGCGCGTGATCTTAGTCATGGTGAGGCTCCACGAAGGCAGCGAAGCGTTGACTGCTTGCACCCGTCGCAGTTTGAACCGCGCGTGTCATGGTGTAGCACCGCCCGCACCATCAAGAGGCCCCATGACCAGGCCACGAAAACCGAACACACGCCGGTCGCCGGCGTAGCTAACGAGTGTCACATCGCGCTCTTGACCCGGCTCGAAGCGCACCGCCGTGCCCGCGGGAATGTCCAAGCGAAAGCCACGCGTCGGTGCGCGATCGAATTTTAGTGCCGCGTTGGTCTCGAAAAAGTGATAGTGCGAGCCGACTTGAATCGGCCGATCGCCGGTGTTGGCGACGCGCACTGTGACGCGCTCACGACCTTCGTTGATTTCGATCTCGCCGTTCGCTGTCTCGATTTCACCGGGAATCATGCTGTCACCTGCGTGTCTCGATGCGAATCAGGGAATGGGATGATGAACGGTCACGAGCTTCGTGCCGTCGGGGAAAGTTGCTTCGACCTGCACGTCGGGAATCATTTCCGGCACGCCTTCCATGACATCGGTGCGTGTGAGAATGGTCGCGCCATAACTCATCAGCTCCGCGACAGACTTGCCGTCGCGCGCACCTTCCATCACCGCCGCCGTAATGAGCGCGACCGCTTCCGGATAGTTGAGCTTGAGACCGCGCGCCTTGCGGCGCTCCGCCAGCAAGGCGGCGGTGAAGAGGAGCAGCTTATCTTTCTCGCGAGGACTCAGTTCCATGCCGACCTCAAGTGGACCAAATGCGCGGAGCGACGGCTTCGCGCCCGATCACCGGTGGACGCAACTGCCGCCATACATTGTCCATGACCGCGCGCACTTGGTCGACATGCTTACCGACGGCTCGCGCTACGATCACGCCATCGACATGGCTGCAGGCGAATTCGACATCGAGCGATGCCGAAGGGACGGCTCGCGCCGCAGCCCGTGCCCCTTCCAGCAAACTCGCGGTTGCCGGATAAGCGAGTAGCGTGGCCACAACCGGCAGTCCGGCAAGACCATACGATGCGCGCCGCGCCTCCTTCTCGCCGCTCAACCGCAATCGATCGATCAGCAGTGGCGCGCCTTCGAGCCATAACTCGAAGTCCTGAGCGACTTCGCCTTCCGTGTAGTCCAAGCCGCTCGCGGGCCTGCCGTAACACACGACCTCCCAACCGATGAAACGCGAGGCCTTGCACAGCCGCACTCGGGTCGCCATGCGGACCGAGGCTTGCGGAAACAAGATCGTTTCTTGGGGCAGCCACTCGAGCGTCGCGCGGTCGAGGGTCAGCAACTGGCTCTGCAGCGCCGGACGGCCGCCGTTTCGATAAAACTTAGTGGCCGCGGGTGTAGTGAGCAGGGCATGACTTCCCGGCTGCGCACGCACCGCAAGCTCCAATCGATCCGCACCTACGATGCCGCCGGGAGGATGCACGACATACGCGTGACACACGCCGCCTTCCGGATAGAAGGGCCGCTGCACCACAAGCGGGCCCACATGCGCCCGTCGCGCGAGATACGTGCGGTCTTCACGCGCCGCGAATTCCAGTTCGAGAGACGCGAGCCATCCGGCGCCCGGCTCCTCCAGTTCTTGCATGACCTCGCCATCAAACGGTTAGATGCTGACGCACTAGATTATCCGTTAGATCGGCAATCGGCCCGCCGCCGACGAGGCGGCCCTTGTCCAAGATGCGGAACTCGCTCGCCACGCGGCGCGCAAAGGGGAGTTTTTGCTCGACGAGTAGCACCGTGAGGCCCTGCTCGCGGTTCAAGCGCAAGATCACATCGCCGATCTCGTGGACGATATTCGGCTGAATGCCCTCCGTGGGCTCATCGAGAATGAGCAAACGCGGCTCGATGACGAGCGCGCGGCCGATCGCGAGCTGTTGCTGCTGGCCGCCCGAGAGATCGCCACCGCGTCGCCGCAGCATTTTCTTGAGAACCGGAAACATCTCGTAGATCGGGGCGGGAATGTCCCGCTTGCCGGCTTTGCGCATGGGCAAGCCGATACGCAAATTCTCCTCGACGGAGAGCTGAGAGAAGATCTCGCGCCCTTGCGGAACGAAGCCGATGCCCAGGCGCGGGCGCTGCTCGGCGGGCAGCGTTCGCAGGTCTTGTCCATCGAACAAGATCTCGCCGGCGCGTGCCGGGACCAAACCCATCACACAGCGAAGCAGAGTGGTCTTGCCCATGCCATTGCGTCCCATCAAGCAAGTGATCGAGCCGCGGGGCACCAGCATGTCCACGTCCCACAACGTGTGGCTGCCGCCGTAGTACTGATCGATGGCTTTGAGCTGTAGCATGGCTAAAAACTATTCACCCAGGTAAACCTCGATCACGCGCGCATCGTTCTGCACTTGATCGATGCTGCCTTCGGCCAGCACACTGCCTTCGTGCAGCACGGTGACGGTCTTCGCGATGGAACGAACGAAATCCATGTCGTGCTCGACGACGACCACAGAATGCTTGCCGGCTAGTGACTTGAGCAACTCCGCGGTGCGCTCGGTCTCCTGAGGCGTCATGCCGGCGACCGGCTCGTCCACCAACAAGAGCTGCGGGTCTTGCATCATCAGCATCCCGATCTCGAGCCACTGTTTCTGGCCATGCGAGAGCGCTCCGGCAAGATAGCCGCGGCGATCGGTGAGGCGAACGGTTTCCAGCACTTCGTCGACTCGCGCGGCTTGGCTCGGCGTGAGCTTTTTGAACAGCGTAGCCCATGGCGACTTGCCACCCGCTGCCGCGAGCTCCAAGTTTTCGAACACCGTGTGTCGCTCGAAAACCGTGGGCTTCTGAAATTTTCGACCGATGCCCGCTTTCGCAATTTGCGGCTCACGCAGGCTCAGCAAGTCCACCGTTTGGCCGAACCACGCCGAGCCGGCATCGGGGCGCGTTTTGCCCGTGATCACATCCATCATCGTCGTCTTGCCGGCGCCGTTCGGGCCGATGATGCAGCGAAGCTCGCCGACATCGATATACAGCGTGAGGGCGTTCAGCGCCTTGAAGCCGTCGAAGCTCACCGTGATGTCTTCGAGATACAGTGCTTTTTTCTCTTGCATCTTCACGCGGCGCGACTCCGCAGACTCTGCATCAAACCGGCGACGCCACGCGGCAGAAACACCGTCACCAGCACGAACAACAGCCCTAGCGCGTAAAGCCAAAACTCCGGCAACGCGCCGGTGAAATAAGTTTTTGCATAGTTCACGAGCACAGCGCCGGCGACGGCGCCATACAAAGTGCCGCGGCCGCCCACAGCAACCCAGATCACCACTTCGATCGAGTTGATCGGCGAGAACTCACTGGGATTGATGATGCCGACCTGAGGCACGTACAGCGCGCCGGCGATTCCGGCGAGCACTGCGGAGAACACGAATACGAAGAGCTTGTAGGACTCCACCGAGTAGCCGATGAAGCGTGCGCGGCTCTCGGCATCACGCACGGCTTGAATCACACGGCCGGCGCGCGATGAGACGATGTAGCGACAGGCGAGATACCCCAGGGCCAAAGCCACTGCGGACGCAACCATCAACGAGACGCGCATGCCGTTCGACTGCAAGTTGAATCCCAAGAGGTCTTTGAAGTCGGTCAGGCCGTTGTTGCCCCCGAACCCCATGTCGTTGCGAAAGAAGGCCAGCATCAATGCGTAGGTGAGCGCTTGAGTGATGATGGACAAATACACGCCCGTGACGCGGGATCGAAACGCAAACCAGCCGAATGCCAAAGCCAGCACGCCGGGTACGACTCCCACCATCGCCATGGCAAACCCGAAATGCTCGAAGCCGTGCCAGAACCAAGGCAGCTCTTTCCAATTCAAGAACACCATGAAGTCCGGCAGAACCGGATCGCCATACACGCCGCGAGTGCCGATCTGCCGCATGAGGTACATGCCCATCGCATAGCCGCCGAGCGTGAAGAATGCAGCGTGACCCAAACTCAAGATGCCGCAGTAGCCCCAGATGAGATCGACCGCCACGGCTAACAGCGCATACGTGAGGTACTTGCCGATCAAAGTGACGGCGTACGTCGAGAGATGCAGAGGGGAAGATTCCGGAACGGCGAGGTTGAGCAGCGGCACTATGACGCTCAAGAACAACAGCACAGCGAGCAGCGACAGCCCGCCGCGATCGCCGCGCAGGAAGGCGGGAAGCAACGACGGTACGCTCATTATCCTCAGTCCCGCTGCTGCTTCCGCCTTGGCCGTGTTCATCCTTCCGCCGCGCGGCCTTGTTGCGGAAACAAGCCGCGCGGCCGCCTTTGAATGAACAAGATCAGCGCCAGCAACACGAGAATCTTGGCGAGCACTGCGCCCGAGTACGGCTCGAGCACCTTGTTCACCACACCTAATGTCATGCCGCCGATGAGCGTGCCCCAAAGATTGCCGACGCCACCGAACACCACGACCATGAATGAGTCCACGATGTACTGCTGACCGAGATTCGGGCCGACGTTCGTGATCTGGCTGAGTGCGACACCCGCCACTCCCGCGATGCCCGACCCCAGGCCGAAGGTGAGCGCATCGATCCATTCCGCACGCACGCCCATTGCGCGCGCCATCGGCCGATTCTGCGCGACCGCGCGTACTTTCAACCCGAGCGTGGTTTTCTTGAGCAGGAGCATGATGAGCGTGAACACGACAAGCGTGAACAACACCACATACAACCGGTTGTACGTAATCGAAAAGGCTTCGTTGATTTGCAGCGAGCCCGCCATCCACGCGGGCGTCTCCACCGGCCGGTTATTCGCCGAAAACACATCTCGCACCACTTGCTGCAACAGCAAGCTCACACCGAATGTGGCGAGCAGGGTTTCGAGTGGTCGCCCGTACAAGAATCGGACGATGCCGCGCTCGATGCCGATGCCCACCAGGCCTGAGACAATAAACGCAGCCGGAATAGCAATGATCACGGACGCACCGACTGCTCCCGGCATGAGCTGCTGAATCACATAGGTCGTGTAGGCGCCGAGCATGATCAACTCGCCATGCGCCATGTTGATGACACCCATCACGCCGAAGGTGATTGCAAGCCCGATCGCGGCCAGCACAAGCACCGATCCCAAGCTCAACCCAAAGAAGAGCGTTTCGAGCACCCCGTAGTAACTTCGCGAGGTTCGAATCGAGCTCAATGCAGTCTCAGCCGCGTGGCGCACGTCGCTGTTCGACTCTGCGTAAGTGCCGTCGGCGCCGCGCTGGGTGAGTGTGTTGAGCGCGTTGTAAACATCAGGGTTGAGGTTTCCGTCGAGCGCCCTCACGGCGGCCAAGCGAGCTTTGGGGTCTTCGCTTTTCAAGTCGGCAAGCGCAATACCCGTTTGAATGGTGGCGCGAACGCCGCTGTCCTTCTCTTCTTTGACACGCTCTCGCAGCAGGACGACGGTGTCTTCGTCCATCGTGCGCATGATTTCTTTGACGGCGGCCTCGCGGACTTGGGTATCCGGATCCGCTAGATCGTAACTGGCGATCGCGCCTTTCAAGACTTTGCGCAGGCGATTGTTCGTCGTGATCTTGGCAAAGCCGTCGCGCGAGGCTTTGCCGGCGAGTGCCCGAGTGACAGGATCCGTCAACGCCAGCTCTTCGCCGTCCGCCGCAGCGATGAACACTTTGCGATCGTCGCGTCGATAGAACACTCGCCCATCCAAGAGCGCCGTCAACAATGCCCGGCCGTTTGGATGGCGCATCTGCACGATCTGCGCGACCGCCTCTTCCTTGGCTTTGAAGGGGGTTTCCGCAAGTTGCGCGGTGGCGCCGCTGAAATCCGCGGCCGCGAAGCTCGGTGCCGCGAGCATCCCAAGAAGTACCGCGAGCATGCGGGCGGCCCAGTAGCCCACCTGTCTCGCGGTAAATGTTCTGCGGCTCAGCAAGGGTCGATCACTTGAAGTTCTGACCCGAGCACTGCTTCGTCTTGGTGTTGTAGTTGCCGCATTTCAGTTTCACCCAGTCGGCTTCGATGTCTTTGCTACCGGGCAGGAAGTCGGACCAGGCATCGCCGGGAACCAGACCTTCCGTTTGCCATACGACATCGAACTGCCCGTCGCCACGCACTTCGCCGATGTACACCGGCTTCGTGAGATGGTGATTCGGCAGCATCTTCGCCGTGCCGCCCGTGAGGTTCGGCGCCTCGATGCCGACCATCGCGTCGATCACTTTGCTCACATCGGCGCTTTTGGCTTTCTCGACGGCCTTCACCCACATGTTGAAGCCGATGACGTGAGCTTCCATCGGATCGTTCGTCGGCCGCTTCGGGCTCTTGATGAACGTATGCCACTGCTTGATGAATGCGGTGTTCAAAGAGCTATCGATGCTCTCGAAATAATTCCACGCCGCGAGATGCCCGACGAGCGGCTTGGTGTCGATGCCCGACAATTCCTCTTCGCCCACCGAGAACGCGACGACGGGAATGTCTTCCGCGGAGATTTTCTGATTACCCAGCTCTTTGTAGAACGGCACGTTCGCATCCCCGTTGATCGTGGACACCACGGCCGTCTTCTTGCCGGCTGAGCCGAACTTCTTGATGTCCGCGACGATGCTCTGCCAGTCCGAATGACCGAACGGCGTGTAATTGATCATGATATCCGCGGGCGTCACGCCTTTGGCTTTCAAGTACGCTTCGAGAATTTTATTGGTCGTGCGCGGGTACACATAGTCTGTGCCTGCCAGCACCCAACGCTTCACGCCGATGTCTTTCATCAAGTAATCAACGGCCGGAATGGCTTGCTGGTTCGGAGCCGCGCCCGTGTAGAACACGTTGCGTGAAGACTCCTCGCCCTCGTATTGCACCGGATAGAACAGCAGGCCGTTCAACTCTTCGAACACCGGCAAGACGGATTTGCGCGACACGCTTGTCCAGCAGCCAAAGACGACGGCGACTTTGTCTTTCTGCAGTAGCTCGCGAGCTTTTTCCGCGAACAGCGGCCAGTTGGACGCCGGGTCGACGACGACCGGCTCCAGTTTCTTGCCGAGCACGCCGCCCTTCTTGTTCTGCTCGGCGATAAGCATCAGCACGGTGTCTTTGAGTGTGGTCTCGCTGATCGCCATGGTTCCGGACAAAGAATGCAGCACACCGACTTTGATGGTGTCCGCGGCGGATGCGACAGTGCATGCGGCAAACAGCGCTGTTGCCGCGAGCGTGCGAGTCGAAGATCGAATCCAAGATCGATTGGCGTTTTTCATTTAGCGATATCCCCGTGATGCGCGCGTTACAGTTGAACCTGCAGGCCGAGTCCGTACGTTTTCGAATCCGCTCCGACATTGGGATCGAAGCCGGTGTCGATGTAGTACAAGCTCACGCGCGCATTGAAAGTCTTGATGATGTAGTTGAGATCGAGCTCGGTCGTTTCCTGATCCACGTCCGGCCCGATCGCGAATTCATAAGTGGCTTCGCCGTACTTGCCGACAACCTGGAATTTGCCGATGCCAATCACTTGCGGAAACAGGTATCCGGCGAGCAGGTAGTAGCCGTCACTTTCTATGCCCGCATAGCCGCCCAGCCCGTCGTACTTCGCATATTCGGACTCGAGAGACACCACGCCGGCGTTGGCCAATTTCTTTTCGAGCAGGAAGTCCGCGCTGTAGGCGGAATTGCCTCCGGCGCCTTGCGCAGCCACGCCGAACGCCAGCAAATCCTTCTCGCCGTAGTACGTGCCGTTCAAGTAATAGCCCGCCTCCGGATCCCAAAGATCGATTTGCGCTCGCGCCGCCCAGAGCGTGTCGGAGTCGCCAATCGTTGCAGGCACGTCGAACAAGCCGGCCGAGAGTTTTATCTTGCCGAATTGACCCCAGTAGGCCACGCCGTCGTCGCGACCGCCTGTTTGAGAGGGATAGCCGTCTTGCACGCCATCGCGAAAGACGCCCCAATGATTGGCGTAATACCCGCCATAAAGATTCGCGCGGTCGCTGGGCGGCAAGAATCGTCCGGCCCAGATATTGAATTGATCGGAATACTCAAAGCGTGCGACCGCATCGAGCACCGTCAAATCATCGGAGCCATCCGCATCCTGCAGATACTCCGTGTTGAACATGAGCTTGATGTTCTCGGTGACACTGCCGCTCAAATGCAGCTGAACGCTGTCGATATTGAAATCGCTGATGTCTTCATCGGACGAATCGAAGTCGGTATTGCTGAAGCTCGTTCGCAAGCCCGCGCCGACGGATATCGGCGGCAGGGTCACTTCCGCGGCAGCGGCTGATGTTGCGGTTAAGAGCGGTGAGCCAACTGTTATCGTCATCGCAATGGCGACGGGAGCCGTCCTCCGGCACGCGCGTTTGAGATCGAAGTACATGAACTACTCCTTGTCGTGAGACCCGATCGAATCCGTTGCTTTCCCCGAACCGCCGACGGTTCACGCCAGCTCATGTCCCTTCCCTGGGCACAAAGATGGTGCGAGACCGTGCGCGCGATGCCCGCACTGGTGCGAGTCGCTTGTTGTGTTCCGACGGAATTAACTTAGGGAAGCGCGAGGGCGGGCGGTACGGGCTATTTGACGTAGGCTCGTACGTCGTTTGACGTATCTGCAGTGCAATGGCACAGCCGTTGCTTAGTCGCTGTATGCAATGAGCCAGCAACAAAGAATTGTCAGGGAGCGCCGGCAATATAATCAATGGGTAGCCAGCCAGACACTGGAAGACTATGCGTTGCGCTATACCGCGCAGCGCGCGCGTAAGTCCTCATTTCGCGTCGGCAACACCGCCCTAGGTCCCATCTCGTTTCTGGCCTGCGAAGCGATCGGTGGCGGCATCACCATTGCCTACGGTTTCGCGAACGCCGCGTGGGCCATTGTCGCGTTCGCCGTCCTGATGTTTCTCATCGGCTTGCCCATCGCGTATCACGCGGCGAAAGCGGGTGTGGATATCGACTTGCTCACCCGAGGCGCGGGGTTCGGCTACATGGGCTCCACGCTCACGTCGCTGATCTATGCCTCCTTCACTTTCTTGTTGTTCGCGATCGAGGCCAGCATTCTGTCGATGGCACTGCACATGCTGTTCGGCATTCCGATCGCTATCGCGCACCTTATCAGCTCGCTGGCGGTCATTCCGATAGCGATCTACGGCATCAGCCTGATTAGCCGCATGCAGATCGCGACGCAGCCGATTTGGCTCATTCTGCAGTTCGTGCCGATCGCGTACATCGCGTTCAGCAACCCTGCGGAGGTCGCGGGCTGGACGGATTACGCGGGAAAACAAGGCGACCCGGATGGCTCGATCAGTTGGCCGTTGCTGGCCATGGCGGCCTCGGTGTTGCTTTCCCTGCTGCCGCAGATCGGCGAGCAAGTCGACTATCTGCGCTTCTTGCCGGAGCGCACGCGCGCGAACCGAGTGGGCTGGTGGACCGCCTTGCTCGGCACCGGCCCGGGTTGGGTCATCATCGGCGGGTTCAAATTGCTCGCCGGATCGTTTCTCGCCTATCTCGCGCTCCGACACGGCGTGCCCCTCGATCGGGCGGCACAGCCGACGGACATGTACTTTCTCGCTTTTCGCGAGACGGTGAAGTCGCCCACTTTTGCGCTGGTGCTCACCGGTCTGTTCGTCATCGTTTGTCAGCTCAAGATCAATGTGACGAACGCTTACGCCGGCTCGATCGCCTGGTCAAACTTCTTTTCGCGTTTGACTCATAGCCATCCGGGCCGTGTCGTGTGGCTGGTGTTCAACGTGTTGCTCGCGCTATTGCTCATGGAGACGGGCATCTTTCGCGCGGTCGAAAGTATCTTGGTGATCTACGCGAACTTTGCGGCCGGATGGATCGGCGCTTTGACCGCCGACCTGGTCGTGAACAAGCCGCTGCGACTGAGCCCACCGTACATCGAATTCAAACGGGCGCATTTGTACGACATCAATCCGGTCGGCGTCGGCGCGTTGCTGATTTCGGTGCTTGCATCGAGCCTGGCATTTCTCGGCGCATTCGGCAGAACCGCGGAGATTTTGTCGCCATTCGTTGCGCTAGGGGTGGCTTTCGTGGCCGCGCCGCTCATTGCTTGGGCCACCCGGGGCCGCTACTACCTGGCTCGTCCCGCCACCTTGCCCCTGGGTGCCGCGCACCTTCGCTGCACCATCTGCGAGAACGAGTTCGAACGCAGCGACATGGCGCTTTGCCCGGCTTACAACGGGCCCATTTGCTCCCTGTGCTGCACGCTCGAAGCGCGATGCCGCGATATGTGCAAGACCGAAAGCCGCCTGGGCGAGCAGTTGGCCTCACTCGCCGCAAAAATCTTCCCGCGTGGCTTCGCGGACTCACTGAGCACCCGAGCCGGCCGCTTTTTCGGCTTGCTCCTGCTGTTCAGCCTTGCGACCGGCCTATTGCTATCGATCATCTTTCGCCAGGTCAGTGGCGTCGCGCCGCTCGAGCGCGAAGCGATCAAGACCACTCTTTGGATCGTGTTTCTGTCTTTGATCGTGCTGTACGGCATCGCGGCGTGGTTGATCGTATTGGCTCACGAGAGCCGCCGCTCGGCGGAAGCTGAGTCCGCGCGTCATACCGCGATGTTGCTGGAAGAGATCGAAGCGCACCGGCGCACGGATGCGGCATTACAGAAAGCGAAAGAGGTCGCCGAAGCCGCGAATGTCGCGAAGACGCGCTACATCGCTGGAATCAGTCACGAGATTCGCACGCCGCTCAACTCTATCTTTGGTTACGCACAACTCATGGAGCGCGGCAGCGCCGCGCCGATGGAAAACGCCGTGCGCATCATCCGCCGTAGCGCGGAACATCTGGTGAATCTGATCGATGGCTTGCTCGACATATCGAAGATCGAGAGCGGCTTGCTGCGCCTCAATCGCGAGCGCGTGCAGCTCGGAGAATTTCTGGACCAGATCGTCGACATGTTTCGGCTACAGGCCGCCGCGAAAGACATCGCGTTCAACTATTACCGGCCGGCGCATCTTCCCGGTGTCGTGAATACCGACCAGAAGCGCCTGAGGCAAATACTGATCAATCTACTGTCTAACGCGATCAAATACACAGAGCGCGGCCACGCGTCTCTCACCATTCGCTATCGCAGCCAGGTCGCGGAGTTCGAGGTTTCGGACACGGGCATCGGCATTCCGCCGGAAGACATGGAACGAATATTCGAGCCGTTCGAGCGCGGCACGGCGCATGCGGTGCGCGCCGTTCCCGGAACGGGACTGGGCCTTACGATCACGAAACTGCTCACTCAGATTATGGGCGGCGAATTGCTCGTCCGCAGCACGCCCGCGAGCGGCACCGTCTTCACGGTGAGGCTGTTGCTCTCGGAAGCGGCGCAAGATGTATCGCAGCCGGCGATCGCACGCAAAATCAGCGGCTATGCCGGCGCGCCGCTCAAAGTATTGCTGGTCGACGACGACCCCTTCCACCTCAGTCTGGTGCAAGACTTGCTGCGGCCCCTGAATTTCACGCTGTTCATGGCGCGCGATGGCCGAACGAGCTTGCAACTCGCCGCGCAGTGTCGGCCTGATCTCGCGATGGTCGATATCTCGATGCCGGATCTCACGGGCTGGGAGGTCGCGCGCGAGTTGCGAGCGTTACCCGGTCTCGAGCGTCTGAAGATCATGATCGTCTCCGCCAATGCTCACGAGTACAGGCCCGGTGGAGGCGAGAGCGCGCATGACGATTTCGTCATGAAGCCGGTGGACATCCAGCAGTTGCTCGAGCACATCGGAGCCGTGTTAGGTTTGGAGTGGACTTATGAGCTGCCCGCTGCCGACAGCCTCTCGGCTGCGCAATTCGTCCCTTCTCCGGCGGTTTCGCTCCACCCCATCGACCCGGCGAGCGTCCGCGATCAGTCGCGTCATCATATCGACGATCTCTATCGTCTCGGGAGCATCGGGCACGTGCGCGGCATCGAAGCCAAACTGCGCGAGATCGAATCCGAGGATGCCGTGAATCAAGCATTCGCCCTGCATCTCCGCAAGCTCGTTGCGAGTTTCGATCTCAAGGCATACATGAACGTCTTGGAAGGAATGCGCAAAGATGCGTGACGAGCCGACAAGGCGCGATACGGTGCTCGTCGTCGACGACACACCAGAAACCCTCGGTTTTCTGACCGACACTTTGGATCAAGCGGGATTCACGGTGCTCATCGCGACAGATGGCGAAGGCGCATTGAAGCTGGTGGATCACATCACGCCGGACTTGGTTTTGATGGACGCCTTGATGCCGGGCATGGGCGGCTTCGAGGCGTGCCGACGCTTGAAGCAAGACAAACTGTTGGCGCAAATGCCGGTGATTTTCATGACCGGCCTTTGCGATACCGAGCATGTGCTCACCGGCCTGGCCGCGGGCGGTATCGATTACGTTACGAAGCCGATCGTAGTCGATGAGCTGCTTGCACGTATCAAGGTGCACTTATCGAACGCGCGCATCGCACACGAAACACATAGTGCTTTGGATGCCACAGGGCGGTTCCTCGTCGCCACCAACCGCGCGGGGCGATTGCTTTGGTGCACGCCCAAGGCCCGGCAGGTGTTGACCGAGTTGTTTCCGCCACCGCACGGCAAAGGCCTGACGCTGCCGGCGTCCTTTGTCGAGAAGCTGCTGCGAGCGCGTCAGGCCGAATCCAAGGCTCAGGCGCGCTGCTGCCTGGAAACCGCGGGCCGGCGCATTGAGTGCTTCTTCGTCAGTCCGGTTGGGCCGGACGAGCTATTGTTCCGGCTCACGGAAACCAGCCCCGGCGGCGAGCAGCGCTGCTTGCAGCAAGAGCTCGCGCTCACCGCGCGCGAGGCCGAAGTGCTTTTATGGCTGAGCCGCGGTAAATCGAACCGCGACATCGGCGAAATCCTGCAAATCAGCCCGCGCACGGTGAACAAGCACCTCGAGCAGATCTTCGTGAAGCTCGGTGTCGAGAACCGCGCGTCGGCAACCGCTCAGGCCATTCGCGCGCTACCGCGCTAACGAGTGCGCCTGCGCAAGCGCTTCAAGCCGCGCGCGCTGTTCGCTTTACACTCTGATCTTCCAGCAGAAGCTCGTCATAGTCTTCGACCGTAGCGAACAGACGGGTCAGCACAGAGTGCAACATCTTGCGCTCCGGCGGACTGAGCGTCTTGAGCAACCGGGCTTGATGGCGTTGCGCGATCGGCAGCACCGTTTCATACACCCTGCGGCCCTTCGGCGTCACCGAAACGACTACGGGCAATGATATGGTTTCACGCGATCGTTTCGGCTTAACCCCGATCGTCCTGGTGTTGATAAAGCCACGCCGCGCCATCGACTGCAAGGTGCGGCTCACTTGGCCTTTGTCCATATTGCTGTGTGCGACCATCTCCGAAAAGCGTAGCGGCGAGAAGCGCATGGCCAGCGCGAGCAGGCGCCATTCCGGTACGCTGAGATCGAAATCGACCAGATAGCGGCGCGTCACATTCGTCTTGGCCGCATTGGCGAGACGAACCAAGTGAAACGTCAGAAATTGATCGATGAGCAATCCTCTGCCACTTTCCCCGATATTTTCCCAAGGGCTCGATTCCGAGCCATTTTTATTTCTGCTTGCCATTGTTCAACCTTGTTTCATCCTGAAACCGTCCGGGCATTTAACATTCGACCGGTTGACCGTCCATCCAGGCTCGCATCCGTGCGGCCGCGCCGCCCGTATGCGCCCCTGAAAGCCCGATCAAAGTCGTCGCGATCTTCTAGTCATCCATAGACTCCTATCGTTTTTAGGTACTGCTTCCAGCCACTCATGGACGATCGCCCTCTCGAAATCCGAGAGCGCCGCCCTTATACCGGCCCATTGACCATCCATCAGTCCATGCGAGCCGGGCTCGGGTCCATTGCGATGCTCAACGAAGCCGTTGAACTGTTCCGTTCCATGCACGCCGTCGAATGCGAAGACCGGGCGTTCGTTCTCACAGCCGTCGGCTTGCCCAACGAAATAGCGCGTGAGAACGACCACTTCGTGTTGTGGGTCAGTGCATGGGCTTTCGCTCAAGCCCGCCACCACATCGACAGCCACTCCGCGGAATCCGCGGCGATTCCTGCGATTACTTCGAACAAGTCGTTGGTACATCCGCATGCGTGGCTCGGTTCTATGTTTTATGCGCTCGTGCTGTTTTTTGTTTCCATCGCCATCGGTCAAGGCATTGGGCCTCTCAATTTGTTCCAACTCGGCGAGCTCGATGCCGGGCGCGTTCAAGCCGGGCAATGGTGGCGGGCATGGACCGCACTGACTCTGCACTTGGATGGCGCGCATCTGGCTCTGAATCTCGGCGCAGGTGTTTGGTTGGGATATCTCGCTGGACTTAGGCTTGGGTACGGCGTTTCCTGGATGCTCATTGTCACCGGCGCGGCGCTCGCCAATCTTTTAGAAGCGTTAGGCGCGCTGCCGACTCATCGAGCTGTTGGAGCTTCCACGGCCGTGTTTGCGGCCCTGGGCTTGTTAGCTTCTTATTCCTGGATCGAGCGATTTCATATTCGGCAACCCTGGGCGCTTCGCTGGGGGCCGCTGGTTGCAGGGATCATACTTCTAGGTTGGGCGGGATCACAGGGTGAGAACACCGATATTGTCGCTCACGTAGCGGGATTCAGTGTTGCATCATTATTGGGCGCGGCCGCTGCGTTACCGGCGATTCAAAGTCCGTTGCAACGCTTGCCGCAATGGCTCTGCGGCATGATCGCCCTGTGCGAAATTGCCCTAGCTTGGAATTTCGCGGCGGCACGGGGTTGAGCGGAGTGGAGCTAACGCGCGTAGCCAACTAACTCCACGTAGCCTCGCCCTTTGATCTCTTTGCCTGCGCGGCTTCCCGTCACGTCCACGGCGCCTTCCCAATAACGCGGGTTCGTCGCGAGCTCCTGATCCATCAACACGGGCCGGATTTGTAAGGCCAGATCCAGCGACTCAACGTTAAATGCCCAAGCGCTCGGATACGTTCCGCCACGCGGACTCTTCCAATAACTCTTGGGCTCGATCCTCACGTCCCGGCTCGCGATGGCTCGTGGGCCTTTGGATGTCTCGAACCATGTGCCGGCGCTGTTCTGATCTCGTGACCCATCTCGGTTGCGCAGCGCATAGAACATAAGCGTACTGCCGTCATCGAGTTGCAGCGCGAACCAGTCCCAGTTTTGGGCTTCGACGCCCAATGCGCCGCTGCCCCATTCGCGATCCAGCCAGGCAAGACCGCCGACGCTGACTGTTTTTGCGCCGCTCGAAAGACTGCCGTGCGCCGTCATGCGGGGGATGGAGTAGTAGTAGCTGGCCGCGCCAAGCGTGCTGGCCTTGCGGCTCAGACCTCGATCGCCGTTAGGAATCGGTGGGGATTGGGGCGTGAGATCAAGCTTGAGGGAGTGCTCGCCCTCGGCTGCGTAGAGGCGCCAACCGTCTGCGAGCTGCTCGATGCTCCAGTCTTCGAGCCAGACGTGGAAGGGAGTGGCTTGCGCGCCTGCAAGGCCCAGCGCATCACGGGCATAACGCTCAGTTGACCAGAAGCGTTTCTGAGAAACATCCGTCACGGCGAAATGAGCCATGTAGACCTGCCGCGTGCGCCAATTGGAGGAAACAGTTGGCGTTGCCGTCGCTTTCGGCGTGAGCGCCACGCGGAAGAAAGTCAACTCGAAGCCGAAGCGCTCACCGGAAGGGCCGTCAAGATTGCCTGTTACGTACCACCACTCGTGACGGAAGTCGGGATGCGGGCCGTGATCGCGAGGGAACTCGAAGGGAATCGGCGTCAGTGCCTGCGTGAAACCTTGTTTGGCGCCTTCATCCGGTACGGGAGGGGGTGCGAAAGATTTTCCGCTGGCGAGGAGCAGAGCGGCCCCGATGACCAGGACGAAACAACTTCTCAGGGCCCTGGTGAACGCCAACACTCGCGAACCCTTGCCAGCGCGGCTGCAGCAGTGGGTCCCTTGCTCGGACAGGCTCCTCACGTCCAAATCGACTTCCTGTGTGCTCATTCTGCCGTCGTGGCCTTTCACTCCTCTCGCACCTCGGTGGCGATCGGGGCACGGCCGATGCGCCAGGCAGGATAGAGGCCGGCGATCAGAGCAGCGGATAAAGAGAGCAGCAGCGCATTGCCGAACTGTCGGGCGCTGAGATGCAGGTCTATCTGCCAACCGAAGGCGCGCCGGTTGATGACTTCGATGAGGAGAATCCCGGTCAGCACGCCTGCGGGTAGAGCGGCGAGCAGCGCGCCCGCGCCCATGAATGCCGTTTGCGCTTCCACCAATACGGCTGCTCCGCGCGGAGTGAGGCCCAGCGCGCGCACGATGGCAAGCTCCCGAGAGCGCTCCAGCTCCCAAGCTAACAGCGCGCTAACCAAAGCGATCGCCGCGACGCCGGCGGCCAGCCAGTAGAGCACGCGAGTGATGGTGAAGGTACGTTCGAAGATCTTCATCGACAGCTCACGAATATCCGTGTTGGAGCGGATCAGCAAGGCTTGCCGGCCGGCGCCTGCGCTGCGCAGCTCGGCGAGCGCGCGCTCTGTCGAGGTCCCCGGCCGCAGGTAAATGCCGAGCGCGGTGAGATCGTCGTCCTTCCAGAGCGATCGATACACTTCGCGATCGATGAGCACATTGCCGCGATCGTTGCCGTATTCGCGATAGACAGCGGCGACTTCGAAGCTCCGATCGCCGGCCGGTGTGGTGAGCGTGAGCGTCGAGCCGGACTTCAGCTGCAACTTCCACGCGAGGGGCTCCGAGACGATCAAAGCGCCGCGATGGAACTTAGGCCATGCGTCCTGCAGCGTACCGTCGGTGAATTGAATGCCGGCGAGGCTAGCCGGAACTAACGACAACGCGTCCATACCGATGGGTCCGCGTGAGGATTCCACGACCGCGCGGCGACTCGCGGAGTGACTCTCGATCGCTTCGACCGCGAGCAATCGCCGCACCACTTCGGGCTCGATTTTTCGCTCGGGTCTACCGAAGCCGGGGCCTGGCGCTGTGATGTACACGTCCGCGCGCAGCGTCTGGGCGAGCCATTCGCGCAGCGATTCGCGAAAGCTCTCCACCATGATGGATACACCGAGCATCGCGGATACCGCCAAACCCAGCGCGGCCACCGCAACACCGGTTCGGCTTAGCGATGCGGCGATGTCTCCGAATGCCAAGCGTGCGATGGGACTCCACGCGCCCGCGGTTCTTGCGGCAAACCTTGAGGTCACCCGCAATGCGGCCGGCGCTATGGCCGCAACGCTCAAGAGCAGAAAGAACAGACTCATGAATCCAGCAGTGAGGTTTCGGCCGGAAAAATATACGATGAGTCCCGCGAGCGCGGCGAACACGGCACTGGCGAGCACGAGCCAACGCGAAGCATGAACGGCTTTCTCCTCCAGCACCGAGCGGCGCACGCCCAATTGCGGCGAGCTATTCGCAGCTTCGATGGCCGGCAATAACGCGGCAATCAAAGACACGCCGATACCCGCGGCCAAGGCCTTGACGATCGACAGCATCGGCAAAGTGGTGTCATTCACCGCCACCACGAAATACAGATCGTTGATCGTGCGCGAGACGAGCGCGACCAGCTCTTTGCCGAGGCTCAGGCCCGCGAACAACCCCAAGGCGGAGCCGATGATGCCGAGCGCGCCTGCTTCCACGAGCAGCATCGTGAGCACGGTGGATCGCGTCGCGCCGAGCGCTCTCAATACGCTCACCGTGCGCCGACGTTGCACCACTGCGAAACTGATCGCGCTGTAGATCAGGAACAGACTCACGAGCAGCGCCAACAGACTCATCGCCTGCAGATTGACGGTGAATGCCGACGACATATCAAGACTTTGCTGCGAACGCTGGCGAGTGGCGACGACCTGCAGGCTCGTCGGCGATTCAGCGCGCAACCGAGCGAGCGCCCGCTCGCCGGCCAAGCCCGGCGGCATTTGCAAATCGATGCGCGACAGTTTGCCGAAGAACTGCAGCCATTCTTGCGCTTGCGCGATGTCGGTGAAGATCAGCGCGTCGTAACCGGGCTGGTCGCCGGGCAGGTAGCCCACCAAATTCGCCGCGACGGTGTGGCCGCCGATGTCCAGAGAAAATTCGCGCTCGATCTCAAGTCCCAGTTGTTCCGCGGTTCTCCGCGCCATCGTCACAGCGCCTTGTTGCGTAAACCATCTGCCGACGGACTCGACCTGCACACCGGCCGTTTCGCCTTCCGCGCTGCTCACTTTCCTAAAGCTCGGGTTCGCCAAGGGATCGATGCCGATCAGTTGCATCGTTCGATCGCCTATCGACACGTAACCTTCTACGATCGGCGCCATCCCGACATCGCCGCGGCGCTTGCGCAGCGCGACGTACTGGCGCTCGTCAATGCCGCCAGGACCGCCGAGAATCTGATGCGTGGCCGAGCCGTTCACGGCTTCCATCGACAACTGGAACGCACGGCCGGAGCTGGCCGTCGCGATATCGACGGCCGCGATCGTCGCGACACCCAATGCGAGCCCGAGCAAGGCCAGAGCGAGCTGTGCGGGATGCCGCAGCAGGTGCCTGAGACTCGCGGCCCAGAGCGTACGATTCATGAGCGTGCCGCGACGGCCGAGCGCGTCGCTTCATGCAAGCGCCCATCACGCATTTCCAGAATACGATCTGCGTTTGCCGCGAGTGAACGATCGTGAGTGACCATTAACATCGTGGCGCCCCGACTGCGCACGAGCGAGAACAACAACGGCACGACCTGCCGGGATGTTTCCTCATCTAAGTTTCCGGTGGGCTCGTCTGCCAACAACACCCGCGGCTCGTGAACGAGCGCGCGGGCAATGGCGACACGCTGCTGCTCACCGCCGGAGAGCTTGTCGACTGCGCTGCGCGCACGGTCCGCGAGCCCCACTTCTTTCAGCATGGCGACGCTGCTCCGCTTGGCTTCAGCGCCCCGCAAGCCGTTCAACTCCAAGACGAGGCGGACGTTCTCTTCCACATCGAGCGTCGGCACTAGATTGAAGAACTGATAGACGAACCCGACGTGCTTGCGCCGAAAGAGCGTTCGCTCCGGCTCGCGCAACGCGCCGATATCGCGGCCGTCCAGCTCGATGCTGCCTGCGTCCGCGCGATCGATGCCGCTGACGAGATTCAGCAGTGTCGACTTGCCCGTGCCGCTACGACCGGTGACCGCGACCGTTGTGCCGGATTCGATGCGCGCATCCGCGCCATCGAGTACGCAGTGCTCGCGGTCGCCCTCGCGGAATTTGCGGGTTAGATTGCGAATGATGAGCAAATGGACCGTCCATGAGGCGAGGACGGCTACTGTACCAATCCCTTCGCAGAGTCCGACAGCGCAGCGACAGTTACCGCCTTCGGGCGTCGCGACTTCCGACTGTACTTCCTGTCGAGCCATTGCCGAGCGGCGATTGCGATAACGAGCGGCCCGAAGAAAGAGAAGATCACGAGCTGGGCGGCCCACGCTTGTGGAACGATGTGCGACAGCCCGAGATTGATGAAAGCCACGTGCGTCGCGACGCCGGTTGCGATGATCGCGCCGTAGTGTTCCGACAACCACCAATTGCGCTCGGCCGGTGGACGATGCGCGAACCGTAGCATGAGTGATCCCGTGACGAGGCCCACCGCGGAAAAGCCGGCGAGCAGCAGAGCATCAAAGCGAATACCGAGGTAGAGAACGGTGGCGCCCGCAAGAATGCTCAACACGGCCAAGCCACGATAAGCAACGCCCGTGTATCGCTTCACATCGCTCTTATCTCGAATGGCGCGCCAGGCCAGGAACGCGGGTGTGCCGGTGATGACGATGAGATACAGCAGGAATGCGCCCGTCACGGGCGTGTGCCGCTCAAACGCTCCTAAGGCAAGCGGCACGGCCGTCAGAATGATGAAAGTGATGGCGACGAGGTAGATCCGTCCCAGCAGGCGGTGCCGATCTGTTCCCTTACGCATGACCGCGGTGATCCAGAAGCTTGCGAGCGCAATCGTGCCGCCCAGGATGTGAAGCATTCTCGCGCCTTCGTAGAAAGTCATGTTTGCCGCCTCCGCTTGATGTGCAAGCAGTCTGGGCAAGGTCGGCGCGCCAAACAGGTGCCGGGAGTCATTCGGCCGGCGTGCCGAAAGTCATATTCGTACGCGGCTTGTTATCTCGGCGAAACGAGCGCGATGATACGAGCCATGCCGCTCGCTCAGGTCAAACACAGTCATTCGCTCGATACGCTGAAAATCGCGGCCTATATTTCATGGGCGGCCGTGTTTCTCGGTGTTTGGCGAGGCAGCTCGGAATTGGCTCCGGTCGGTGAGATTCCCGCCCGCAGCGTCGCGGTGGCACTCATGGTGACTTTCCTGGTTGGCTTCCTGATCGTCGACCGCACGAAGCACGCCGGGTTAATCGTTCAGCTGGTTTCCGTATTCTGCTTGCTCATGCTCGGTCCGTCGGATACGAGCCCCGTACTGCTCATCATCATCGCTGCCGTCATCACCGCGCGCTATCCGCCGCGCACGGCGGCAGCAGTGATCGTCGCGGAGAACGTGATCTTCTTGACGGTGATCATTCTCCGTTGGCCACAATTCAATCCTTGGTTGATGGTGTCTGTTTATGGGGGATTTCAGTTCTTTACCGCTTACGCCGCGCACGCCGTGCGCCGCGCGGATGAGAGCGCCGACGAGCTGCGCCAAGTGAATGCGCACCTCATGGCTACGCGCATTCTGCTTGCCGAAAGTGCGCGAGACGGGGAACGGCTCCGACTCTCGCGCGAACTGCACGATGTGAGCGGGCACAAGCTCACCGCTCTCAAATTAAATCTTGCGGTGCTCGCAAAAGATCCTGCGCTGACTCAGCATCGCGAACTACAGACTGCTCGCTCTCTGGTTGACGAACTGCTCAACGATATTCGCGGCGTCGTCGCGCAACTGCGTCATCACGACGGCATTGATCTCAAGGCCGCCATCATTCGCCTCGCGGAACCGCTGCCCATCGCTAAGATTCATGTACATGTGGATGACGCTGCGCGAGTCGACAATACAGAGCAGGCGGCCGCTTTGGTTCGTCTTGCACAAGAAAGCCTGACGAACGCGGCAAAGCATGCCTCCGCGCAGAATGTTTGGCTCGATCTCACGCGCGACCAGGATCAGTTACAGCTCGTCGTGGAAGACGATGGCCGTTTGATCGATCCCGTGCGTCCCGGGCTAGGACTCACCGGCATGCGCGAACGTGTTGAGGCGCTGGGGGGAAAGCTCGAAATCAGCACCGCGGAGGCGGGTGGGATGCGCATCTGCGCGCGCCTTCCTCGCGGTGGACTGGCGACATGACGATAAGAATTGCGCTAGCGGACGACCAAGCTTTGGTTCGAGAGGGTCTCAAGTCCCTGCTGCGCGATCTCGGCATCGAAGTCGTGATCGAAGCCGCGGATGGACAAGCGGTGCTCGACGCACTGGCATCACAACGGCCTGAAGTTATCGTCTCCGACGTGCGGATGCCGGGGATGGACGGCGTTGCGCTCACTCAAGCACTTCGTGCACAAGGCGATCGCACACCCGTCGTGCTGCTAACCACGTTCGACGATAGCGAGCTGTTACTAAAGGCGGTCGCGGCCGGCGCGCAGGCATTCCTGCTCAAAGATGCGTCACCCGAAGATCTGCGCGACGCCATCGAATGTGCGCTACGCGGCGATAGCTGGCTCGCTCCTGTTGCGACTGACCCCGTGCGCGAGCGTTACGCGTATCGAGATCAAGGCGCTCCGCAAGGCACCTTCAGTGAGCGTGAGGTCGGCATTCTGCGGCTCATGGCCGGCGGGTATTCGAACAAAGAAATCGCGCGATCGCTGGACCTTGCCGAGGGCACGGTAAAGAACTACGTATCCGACATTCTGGACAAGCTCGATACGCGCGATCGTACGCGCGCCGTGCTGAAGGCCATTACTCTAAGGATTGTGTGATTGTCGCCGCTGCCCGCACGCGCACGCAGCCGATTATTTTTTTTCCTCAATCGCGCCTGGGTCGTCCGCGTTCGCGCCGGGGTCGAATCGCATCGGCTTCGTAATGCCCATTCGAGCAAGCTCCCGCCGTATGCCTTCGGCAAGGTCTTTGTATGCGTCGCGATCGAAGTCTAGTGCTTCCGACCAGTCGTACGCCCAGGGATGCATCGTGCGTAGCGCCTCGGGCTCCTCCGCATATCTCGGAATCACATGTGCATGCAGAGCCGGATCGATATTGCCGAGGATGGCGTAGTTGATGCGAATGGAGTTGGTGACTTTCAGCAACGCATCGCCGATGCGCGACATGTCCGATAGAAACTGCGAGCGCTCCTTGGCGCCGAGCGCATTGATGCTCGGCACGACGGGATCCGGCAGCAAGAGCACATAGCCGCGCACGAATTGTTTCTGCCCGAACACCGCCCAGCCGGAAAACAGTCGCGTGATGACGCGCGGGTCACGCCCCTCGCGCGCGTCATTCACCTGGCGATGGATGATCGTTTCAGTGTCAGTGTTCTCTGTCTTCACGAGCTCTCGGGTCCCCGGAAGATGAAATAAACCGCGCCCAGCATACACAAAGCGGCCCAAACGTAGTCGAGCTTAAGCGGCTTCTGCATGTAGAACACCGCGAACGGCACGAACACCGCGAGCGTGATCACTTCCTGCAGAATCTTGAGCTGCGGCAAGGACAGTTGCGTGTAACCAATGCGATTGGCCGGAACCTGCAGCAGATACTCGAACAGCGCGATGCCCCAACTCAAGAGCGCAGCGATATACCAGGCACGGTTGCTGAAATTCTTCAGATGCCCATACCAAGCGAATGTCATGAATACGTTCGATGCGATCAAGAGCAGCGTCGTCTGCAAAACAACGGACATGTTCGAACCTCACATGCTCATGGTGCTTGCCGGCCGCACGGTACGCAACTTGCTAAATTCGCATGCGTGAAATGCGCCGCATTTTGCGGCGGCTCTAGTCAGGAGAATCACACATGCCACGAGGTAGCAAAGCGGCTTATACGAGTAAGCAGAAACGCAAGGCTGAGCACATCGAAGAGGGCTACGAAGACCGCGGCGTTGCCACGAAAGAAGCGGAGCGACGCGCGTGGGCCACGGTGAACAAAGAATCCGGCGGCGGCAAGAAATCCGGCAGCGGACGCGGACAACCGGAGAATCACTCGTCGAGCCGCAAAGGCGGCGCCATCGGCGGGCCGCGCGGCGGACGCGCATCGGCCGCCCGATCGAAAACGGCTCGCTCGGCATCGGCGCGCAAGGCGGCTCGCACACGCGCCCGTAAGACCACCCGTAGAACAACCAGCAAAAAATCGGCACGCCGTTAATTAGAACGAGTGTCTAGCCCACCCAAGTGCGCACGCGGCCGGTGTCGATGTGAACGAAGTTGGAGCGCTCGTAATACCCCACGCCGCCGCGGCGCGCGGCTAACGCCAAATCCCACAGCGCGGCGCAAGAAAAGCCTTTGAGGCGCACATCCGTGGCACGGCCCTGCATATGCAGACTTTTCTCGGCTACGCCTTTGCTTTGTGAATGCAGCTTGGCGTTCGTGGCAGGCGAGCGATAGCCCGAGATGATTTCATAACGCGGCTCGCGTTTCGCTGCGCCGGCGAGATCGCTGAGCTGGTCGTAGAGCAGCGGATCCATCTCGTGCTCCTCATCGGTTCGATGGTCGCGCAACACGCGCTGAAGCTTCTTGAGCGCGTCGGCCACATAGCCGTTCGCATCTCGGAAGGTTGCTTTAGCAACCTCGCCGGTGTGCGTGTTCGTAAGCTCGAGCCAGGGATACTCGGACGCGCTTGCCGGCTCTTCCTCGCCCCACGCTTGCGTAAAAGGAACGGCCGCAGCACTCGCAAGCGCCGTCGCTAGCCAGTGACGACGCGTCCACACACGGCTCACGGATAAACGGCTCCCGTGTCTCCGACGTTACGATTCACCGCGACGACGGTGGCCTTCGGGAAAAAGTTGAAGTCCGAAGCGCTGGCCCAGGTGTACGCGCCCATCGCGCGACCTACGATGAGATCGCCCGCTTCAAGCTTCGGCAGCATGAGATTTTCCGCGATGACATCGATGCTGTCGCATGTCGGGCCGGCCAGCACGGACGGTAAAGTCTCCGCGCTTTCGCGCAGAGTCATGACGGGATAGCGCGCATGGTCGTAGAGCTGGCCGCTATACGAGCCATACAGCCCGTCATCCAAGTAGTACCACCAGTGGCCTTCGCGCTGCGCGCGGCCCATCACGGAGGCCACTCCGATTGCGGACGGCCCCGCGATGTAACGCCCCGGCTCGGCGATCACCCGCACGTGGCGCGGCACTTTTTGCAGCGCTGCGCGAATAGGCCCACAGAAGCGCCCGATGTCCGGGACCGACTGCATATAGTCGATGGGAAAGCCGCCGCCGATATCCAAAGTGTTCAGCGAGCCAAGCTTCTCTTTGCGGGCGGCGGCGAGCAGCTTGACGCAAGCCTCGATCGCCTCGACATGCTTGCCGCAATCCGGAGTTTGCGAGCCCACGTGGAACGACACTCCGCGCACATCCACGCCCAGCTCAGCCGCTAAGCGCGCAAGCCCCAGCAGATCTTCCGGGTCGCAGCCGAATTTGCGGGACAGATCGCAAACCGCCCCGGGACTGCGAAACGAAACGCGCAACAACAGTTCCGCGCGCTCGGTATGCCGCGCGAACTTGCGGATCTCATCCGGATTGTCCGCGACGAATGTCCTCACGCCATATTCGATGGCGTTGCGAATATCCTGCTCGCGCTTGATGGGATGGGTGTGGATGCACCGATCCGCCGGAATGCCGAGCCGCTGCGCGAGCTGCACTTCGCCGGTAGTCGCGAGATCCAAGAATCCGCCCTCCGCCGCGATGGTCTCGACGACCGCGGCGTGAGGCAGTGGCTTCAACGCGTAGTGCAAGTCCACCCGTGGCAGCGCTTTGCGGAGCTTGCGGTACTGCACGCGCACGCGCTCGCAATCGATGATGAGCAGGGGCGATCCGAACTCGCGGACCAGTCGCTGAATTTCCACAGGCTGGAACGGGTCGATGGCGCGCTTGCCGGCGGGACGGCGCGGCTTCTTGGTGGCTTGTAGCATGTGACATTGTTAGAAAAACGTGACGGACTGACAAGGGCAGCGGGCACTTCTGCTCCATGCTTGCCGCCCATGGAAGCTATCGTGAATCGTCCGGATATCCAAGGACAGGACCGGCGCGGCGAGCTCGAAACCCTGCTTGCGTCGCGCTTTTCAATCATCGTCGTCGAATCGCGAGAGGAAGCTCGCGTGCTCGATCTCGTTCGCACCGCCGCGGGGCGGGTGCGCCGCCCGCGCGGCTGGGCTTTGTTTCAATGGACGGTCACCGAGGGCCTGAACCGGCTCGATGTCGACTTAGGTGGCCCACAGAAGATTTACTCCGAGCCGGCGGTATTGCTGAAGCATCTCAAGGCCACGCCGGCCGCGGGCATCTACGTGCTCTGCGACTTCCATCCCTATCTCTCGGACCCGATCAATGTGCGCCTGCTGAAAGACATCGCGCAGAGTTACGAGCAAGTGCCGCGCACGATAGTTCTGATGAGTCACGAGCTCACGCTGCCGCAAGAGCTGGAACATCTGGCGGCGAGACTGCGCCTGGCGCTGCCCACGCGCGAAGAGCGGCGCGCAATCGTCTCTCGCGTAGCGCGCGAGTGGGCAGACGCTCACGGTGGTCGGGCGGTG
>Ga0307515_10004289_pt1 | contig 29604 bp, 12 predicted proteins | sample 17_EM_MG_FD_194513 | JGI IMG/M metagenome (GOLD analysis project Ga0307515, IMG submission 194513) | Populus trichocarpa ectomycorrhiza microbial communities from riparian zone in the Pacific Northwest, United States - 17_EM | ecosystem: Host-associated > Plants > Roots > Unclassified | place... | reverse complement strand
GGCTCGAACCTGATACCACAGAGGGAGCAAACCTCTTAGTCCCAAGCTCTTACCACTAGGCCACCACCTAGATGGTTATTAGTCTAGGTTTTTTTTGTATCGGAGGTGGTGTCCATTATTATATATAAGTGTCTATACATGCAGGATAATATGAACGCAAAAACACATGTATCTCCATAAAACAAATAAAACTCGTTAACAAATGGTATTGAAATTAATGGTTTGGTTCGAGAATAGTGGAAATTGTGGTTGGGCTCCTATTACCTTGTTTGCTTCCCCATAGTTAAGCAAAAAAAACTAAACTCCAAGCTTTACATATCAAAATCACATTGTTAAATAATTTTGTTAAAAGAGGACTTGAGAATTGTGTATGAATGGGTCAAACTTGCAAGTGAGGAGAAATTTGTAAGGTGTACATTTGAGTGGTAGTTATCCTATATTGAAAATGAATAGAAAAAACTAAATTGCTTATATATAAGATAAAGTCAGAACATATTATTTCAAGCTTTTAAATTGAAGGTGATATTCATCATTGTATGTGAATCCTTGTACACATGTGCCCAATTTGAACATAGAGACTCATACAAACTTAAAAAGCTCCTTGACAATTATTTTAATAGTTGGTAGTTCATTTTATTTCTCTTTTCTTTTTAGGTTATTTTTGTTAGGTTTTCTGAAAGATATATGTATAACAGAAATAATAAATTTAAAATTTTTTAGGAGTCCAAAGGATCATGTTAGATAGATTTAGAGTTGTTTAGGTTTCATATGAATATTTCCTGAAGATCAGATATTTTTTTTTTGCTTTGAATAATTGCTTCAAGGTTGAGTTGTCGCAAATCACAAATCATCCAAGTGTTAGGCCTCTAATGATAATCCACACGAATCAGCAGTGAAAAATCTCCTAAATCTTTTTGGAAGAGAAGGATTATTATACGTTTGAGTACTAACTCTTTTCTTTTATGTCTCAGGAGTTTTTGTAACCAACATAGTTTTTGTTAGTTGTGAAAATAAAAGGCATATCATTCTATTTATAGGATGATAAGATATCAATATGCCCCTTAAAACTTGATTTTTTTTCTAAGTCTTGGAATTATATTAATTACATTCCAGTTCTCAATTTCTAAAACTTATTTACAATCAAGTCATATTTGATTAACTATCCCATTTTAATTTGTAACCAATGGTTCTTATGTGTGTGACGCATTAAGCTTCCTAATAATATTGCTCAAATATAAATCAAAATATTAAATAAAATAGGATTAAATAAATTAAACAATCTAATTTATTATCTATTCAATAATTAATTGATTTATATTTGAAAATCAAGTACGGTGTCTGGTAACTTATCATGATCCCTTAAATATTAAAAAAATCATAAGTGATTTGACTTAACTTCTTAATGTAATTATTATTCATTCATCAAGAATGTTTCTAATTAGACATTATAACATGAAGTATGTCTGCTTTGTTAAATCATTGATTAATAACATTTAAGAACAATGTTTTGATGCGACATGAATCTTAGAATTATAAAAACTTTATAATTTCATATGCAAAATATCTTTATCTCATAAACTTTATCTTTATTCTACATTCATAAATCAAATATAAATAAATATTAAAGAAAAAAACATTTATTAATAATAAATATATTTTACATGAATAAAATCAGTGCTAAATATAATCAATAAATTAGCTATAATAACATTGACTAAAAGTTTTTCTAGAAATAACTATATTTTTATCCAACAACAACAACAACGACGATGACGAAGACGACGACCACGGGGCTATACAATAAAGTTGATGAAGAGATCTAGAAAGGGTCATTTGGGTGCCATATGCATATCAACTAGAATTTTGTTGCCAAATCAACCTTTATGAAAAAGCACTTTAGGAAGGAATGTTGCTTGGAAACACTCTCGAAACATCCCTACCTTGCACCTTCTGAAAAGTTTCTCTCGCCGATGAAGAGTAGTTTTCTTGGTAGTGGGTTTCTATCTATCTTTATCTTCTAGCACTATACAGGAACTTTCAAACAGATTAAGGACAAATTAGCAGCCTATGGCATCATCTCAGACTTTGACCTCCAAGAAAGTGAAGGCCGCCTCTCGTTTTATAACTTTCCTAGCTATTGCTTCTTCTTCATCATCCAATTAGTAGAACTATTGTTTTGTTCTAGCTTAATGTTCAGAGATTCCCACTTGATGAGTTTTCCTGGTTTCTTCTGAATGGAAAAATAAATAAATAAAAAATTATGCATCCAAAATAGCCTGGCGTGCAAACAAGAAATGCTAAACTGATTGAATATTGAATTACTTGCCATGATATATAGTTGAATATTAAGAGTAGCAAAAATAAAGCAATTACTTATTTTACTCGATTAATCTATTAAGTTCCTTTATTTCTGTGTTACGGTATTTTTTTTAATTATAAATTTGAAAATATTTATTTAATTAACATATACCATAATTTTACATGAATTTTTTTTTGAAATACCGAAGAAAAAGCTATAATTTATATTTTTTTATATTTTTTTTCAAACTATAACTATAAAAACTATCGCAAAACCAAATACATATCAATATATTACCTTTTCTCTTGCTTTTTGATATGAGATGTCACAATATATAAGGGATAAAATGAAAAATCATTGTGCTTTTTTATGTGTTAAATTTGATTTTTTTAAAAAAATTATAGACTAAAGTTTTACTTTGCATCATCAACTTTTAATTTAATACAGAAATTTTCTTTGACACTTTATATATATATATATATATGAAAACATGGAAAGTGAAAAAAGAAAATTCAACACGTAAAATCAAGAAAATATAAAAACTGTGAGAGTGAAATTGTAAAAATATAAAGACAAGCACAGGGAAAGTAATTAATAACGTGAAAACTAATCATCCACCTCATCTAAAAAATAATGTCAGGATAGTTAATTAACGGTAAAAGCCATAAACTTAAGATCCAAACAAACAACGAAATCTCTGGAGACGTAATCTTTAGCCAATCAATGCTAACTTCAACTTTGCCATATTTACAACTCCATCACTCTTTACAATTTCCTTACAATCACAGTGACTTCTGTCCTAATATGGTGAAATATATCAAGAAAGCCTTGCTCAATTGGAAGTTTTTACTGGTTAGTTTTTTTTTTAATTTAATTATCCTTATTCAGATAGATTACCTCAATAATCCAAAACACTCATCTGGGATTCAATAAAAAAAAAGGGAAAAACATGTAACTTTGTTTTTATCACTTTACTGTCTAAATAGAGTTGTCTGTTTTCTTGGAAGATGGACTTTTGTCTGAGCACAAAAAGAAAACCCATCCATGCACACAACCTCTCTCTCGTTTGCGTCATCATCGACGCTTCATTGTCCTCTTCCTGCGCTTTCTCATGTTGTTTATCTTTAATTTTCCTGTGTCTTCAACAATAGTACAAGCACGCTTCCTTGCTTTGGTTCTTTCATCTTCTTGAGCAGCGATCTTGTGCGCCCCTAAACAGCTGCATTTCTCGTTCTTTTGGAAACCATCCACCGTCATCGTGTGATCATTGATAGACTGAAAAAAGTTTTCAACTTTTGCTTCTGCTTAGGGTCTGCCCTAGCATTTCTTTTGCTTCTTCTTTCAACTGATAATTCCCTTCTTCCTTGGAGGTTTATTATAATTCTCTTGTAAAACGTTTTCTTGGGTATAACCCAGATTCAAATCTTTCATCGTCATTTTGAGAATATAATTTCCTCTTTAAACACCGAGAGGTTTTTGGAGACATTTTCTTAGCTTTTGCCTTTTAGGGTTTGTTTCTCAATTTCCTTTGTCAAGAACATGTCTTTCCCACAAAATCACTCGTTACAGTGCTTCGTTGTTGAATTTATAAGATCCCCATTTCTCTATTTCCACCAGAAATTGCATCCCTGCAATTTGTAGGCCCCCTTTTTTTCTTCTTCTTTGGATTTTTTTTGCAAACACTAAGCGTGCGGTTCAAAATTTGTTCTTTTTAGCTATTTGGTTACACGTTTGTAATATGGGTTGTGTTCAAGGCAAGTATTGTAGCACGTACCCATCGTCAACAGAGAGTAATTCAGGGGACTACGGTGAAATGGGTTCATATATGAATGCCACCAGCAAGCATATACTTACACAAAGATCACTGGAGATTGTTCCTGTCCCTTCACGTAACTATGAATTGCAGTACTCTGTCTTAACACAGAGAGGTTACTATCCTGACTCGCCAGATAAGGAAAACCAGGATAGTTTCTGCATTAAAAAACAAGTTCAAGGTAACCCAAATGTACATTTCTTTGGTGTGTTTGATGGCCATGGTCATTTTGGTACTGAATGTTCCAAGTTTGTTAAGGATAGGTTAGTTGAAATATTAGCATCTGATCCCACGTTGTTGGATGACCCTGTTAAAGCTTATAATTCAGCATTCTCAACGGCAAACAATGAGTTACGAAGTAGTGAGATTGATGATTCAATGAGTGGTACAACAGCGATAACAGTTCTTGTGATTGGAGATACAATTTATGTTGCTAATGTGGGCGATTCGAGAGCAGTTATTGCTGTTAAAAATGGGAATAGGATTGTAGCAGAGGATTTGTCTAGTGATCAAACACCGTTTAGGAAAGATGAGTATGAGAGAGTTAAGCTTTCTGGGGCTAGGGTTCTGACTGTTGATCAAGTCGAAGGGCTTGAGGATCCTGATATACAGGTATGGGGTAATGAGGACAGTCACGGGGCTGATCCTCCAAGATTGTGGGTGCAAAACGGGATGTATCCAGGAACAGCATTTTCGAGGAGTGTAGGGGATAGTACAGCTGAGAAAATCGGTGTCATTTCTGTTCCAGAGGTGTCTATGGTTCGCCTTACTCCTAATCATTTGTTCTTTGTTGTTGCAAGTGATGGAGTTTTTGAGTTCCTCTCAAGCCAGACTGTTGTGGATATGGTATGGCGTTATGACCCTTCTGTATTTTTCTTTTCTATGCGTTGCATTTATGATTTAGTGGTTGCCTTTCGACTGCCTTCATATAGTTAGGCCTCTGATTGCTTGCTGCTTTTTGTTGTCCAGTAATAATTGATAGTTTTTTTTTTCCTTTTCATTAAAGTTTATAATTTCATGGAAATGAAGAAGTGGAATTTACACGGAGTTGTACAGATATTTAAGTCAGTATCAACTATTGACTTTGATCTGCATCCAGACTTTCTCATTTGAATGAAGAAAGAGTGCCTGCTTATCATAGAAACCGATCAAAATAGACTAAAGGAAATTACCTTCTTTCTTGATTGGCATCAAATTTTGTTGAATACATAATTATGAAAATAGTTTTTCTTCATAATTTTTTTCTCTGTACTGTCGGTAGACGTGTTTGGTGTTGCAATGCAGTGCTAAATAGGGGTTCATTGGCCTAGTTCATCGAACTATACCATCAAGTGCTGCAATAGAAGAATTACCAGTAACATTTCTGAGCGGCTCGCTGGCGAATTTAGTGTACTAAAATTTGCTTTTCCTCTAGAAACCGTAAAACAATTATATTGAGCCATAGTCAGACATTTGATCAGATTTAACAATTACTGTATTTATTTAATAACTTCTTGAAATGAAAAAGGTGCATGTGGATGTTAGCTGCATGTTCTAATAAAATTTTCAATCTTCTTAAAATGCTGTTTTTTTTTTTAAATTAAATTCAGCATAGTAGAAATGATATCTTGTTAAGGTAAAACATGGCTATTGCTATGCTTTTGAATTTTTAAAACAAGCAACCAAAATTTAATTAATTGCCATTTAAAATTCTATTGCAAGGAACATAACTTAATGATGTTCTTAGTTGAAATAGCAAAAACATTGCATGCCACTTGCCAGAAGCCACTGGGGGTAATATATGTCCACTGAAATCATGTAAAAAATATTTCTTGCCAAGGAAAAAACAGAGGGAAAAAAATATGGATTCCATTGGAATTTTGAATTGATTATCACTTTCTTCCGTGATGAAATTCTAGTCAAGTTGGTTGTAGACTTTTTATCTCTGTTTTTTTACTCTCATTCCTGCTATTTCTGTCCTTGATATTTTACTGGCTCTTTCTATTGATAGGTGGCAAGATGCACAGACCCCCGAGATGCTTGTGCTGCCATTGCTGGGGAGTCATACAAAATATGGTTGGAACATGAAAGCAGGACAGATGATATTACAATCATTATTGTTCACATTAAGGGCTTGTCTAATGTAAGTTTGATTAGGAAAAAAAAAATCCTCTGGCTTTGCAGTTTACTATTTATGTATCTTTTTCCAATGCTCTAGTTGAATCTCATGTTTTCATTTTAAACTAATGTCTATCAGTAGAGTTAGTGTTAGAATGTCATACTCGAGAGAGGCTTGTCTTTTTTTTCGCAACCTTCAGTTTTTGAAGAATAAGCTTTGTACCACCTGAGGAATGCTGCAACTGCTTGTGTTTGGGGTGGGCTGTTGATGTGTTTGGGTTAAGATTATTAAGTGGTGCTTGTCCTTTGGAAGCTCAGTAAGGTTAAGCTGGGCATCCTATTCATAGAATCTCAAAGTACTAGTGGAATTATTTTTCTGAGGTGCCTGTCACTGGCTGATGATTTGCTGATCTTGATGTCTATTCTTATTAATACAGACAGGTGCTGGAGATACAGATGGAACCACTGGGGCAAATAGGAACCCTGCAAGTTCAAGGGCAGGAAGAGGATCTTCTGACGGCTCCACCACCTCCGGATCAGAAATTTACCGCGCAATAAGAAGCGAATTCACAGATCTGCAACTTTCCATGAGTCGAAGCCCAGCTATTGTTGTTCCATCTCCATCTCACCAGAAGCCCTTGGAGCTGGTGGGTCTATATACTGTCTTGTGCAATTGAGCTACAACTATATTATTGACTGGGTGATGTTCCCTTGTTGTTTACTATAGTAACCCTATCAAATTACCTCTAGAAAGCTGCCTCACATTCATTTTATTTCCATGTAGTTTCACTTGTTTAATACATTTGATGCTGCCTGTTCTTCATTTGCCTCAAATTTGGTTCTGAGGAATCTATTCCTTGAAGTCTCAATGATCTTTTTTTTGGCTTGTATCAGGATGGGGGTTAGTGGGCACCCTTTGCCAATATAGAAGGCAATTTGGTCTGCATGCTCAAGGATCTCCACGCTGCAAGCTCTTACCAATCTGTCTACTAAAACATGGTTACTAACTACACGTGACTTAGTGAGAAAAATGCTCCCCTTTTTGCTGTAACTTTTCCCCTTCTAATCTAAACTTAAGGGGAGTTGGAAAACAAACTTTGGAGAGATTCCGGGATGTTCAGGCTGATAATCATGAATTCCATGAAGATTCCTTTTTCTTTATGCTGTATCAAGAAAGAAAATTTTTCATCAGGTTTCTGCTTGGAAGCTCAACGACTCAGTTGTAATCCTAGATCTTCCTGATATCTCTGTGAAGAGTAGGCATGAAAAGATATAAAGTAAATGTATAAATAATGCATATCCTACATGATATCTAATATTGTTATTGCAGCTACCATGCTTTGTATCCGCTGACAAACAATAAACAGATCCAGTGAAATCTATAGACTATGTTCAATTACTTAAAAGATTTGATGTTGTCTCTGGACGTCGAAGTTCCTGCCATGATATTGGGTTAGCTGTCTGATCCAATTAATGCCCGAGACATGGGGTTGTTTTCCACAGGATGTGACTTTCTCGTGCTTGTGTTCTTGTTTCTTCAGTAAGTGACAAAGGTTTGAAGTCAAATGCCCCCACCTCTTGGAGAAAGATGGATCGATGTCGGCAATTCATTTCAGTGGAGTTAGTGAGCGGCAACCCATTACTTGGTGACAAGTTCACCACAGAGCTCACGAATCACAGTACAGTAGGGGAAGAAAAAGAAAAAATCTTTGCCATTTGATGGTCCCGGGCAATCCAGGAACAATATTGTCATTTTCGATCAAGGAAAATGAAAGGAAGTTGAAAAATTGTCAAGCCTTGGGTCTGTTAAGAACAAGCTCAAATTATATATTATAAAGAACACTAAACCATGGGGTGAAAACACTTTATACATGTGTATTGTTGACTTTCTTAAAAATTACTATGCACTTGAGAGTGATGTTTTTCTTCTTTTTTTTCATTTTGATTCTCAAAGGTTTTTTCTCCCCGACTCAGTTCTTCAACTGAAAAACAGGAGAATCGCTTTTTATTTGCCAACCAAGGGCAAAATGAAAAGATAGAGATCCAAGATGAAAAAAAGTGTTGAAAATAGGTGGTGGTTCAAAATTATCATGAAAAGTTCAATTTAATCCTTTAATTTTTTAAATTATACCTTTTCAATCCCTTACGTTCTTTGAAATTAAATTTTGATACAAAACTTCATTTTTTTTTCAATCCTTTGTTTGTGAGAGGAGAGAGAGCTTCGTCGGATTTTGACGTAGAGAGAAAAAATCGTTGTTAACACCAATTTCGACTACTAAAATAGTTAATCTAAATGTCCACAGATTCCATTTAATGAGAAGAATTTGATGATGATTATTTAAAATCTCAATATTACCTAAAAAACAAATCATAGTTAAGGAAACAAAATTTTACCTAGTTTGATTTTGTGTTTATGGATCCTTTTTTGGGTTTTTTAGGTTGATAAATTAGTTTCTACATATTCTAAAGGTATTTAGAAGATATTTTTAGGATAAAATGGGGTTTTAGGATAAAAAATATTTTGTCTTGATTTTCTAGCCACCACAGTAATAGCCAAAATTTGGGCAGACAAATGACATATTGTTTACCTCAAGCAGACAACATGTTGTCTAATTATTAGTTTTTTCTATATAAAAAAAAAGGGTTGTTTGTCCTTTAAAAAGATAGAAAAAAAGCCCCAAGCACGGTTGTCCGCCCCTAACAAAATAAAAAAAAAATAGGCTTAAGCGTGTGTGTCCAAGCAAATTTTTTTGCCTTTTTTTTAATTATTTTATATTTAGGTAAAAAATAAATTTAAGAAAAAAAACAAATGTATTAAACCTAGTTAAGTCTATGACCCGAATTATAGGTTTAACAGGTTAAACCATAATGTCAGAGCTGTTATTTTTTTTTCTTTTTTGTTGTTTAATGTATTTTTAGTCCCTCAATTTAAAAAAAAAAACAATTTCACATTTTTTTTTATCAATGATTTAACTTGTTTTTTTGAAAAAAAATATAATTTTAGCATTTGTTATCAATAATCTATTTTTTTTTACTTAAAATAAAAGGAACCTCTTTTTGTTATTAAGCATAAAAAAAAAAATAGGCTTATTTTTGCTATCTTAGGCCCACACACTTGTTTTGATTATTTTTTGTTTAAAATATTTCTAAAATAAAAAATTAGCATGCACTCTATTACCATACAATTAAATGAAAAATAATCTTTGAGATAAAAAAATTATTGAATTCAATGACATCCATAACTTGGGTTACGAGTGTGGATTGTTAACTCGAGTTTACTGATATTTTTTTTTACTAATTTCACTGTTTAATATTGAATTAATTAAAATTGAGCTTTTCAATTTATTTATTTTTGAAAGTTTATTTATGTGAGTTTCGCAAGTCAACCTAAATTGATTTAGATATAAATCTAATATATTATTATCTTAATATTAACTAAAAAAATCATTTAGTGTATCACCATATTTAAAAAAATATTATTAAATATACAACAGATTTTAAATTCATGGTTTAAATCTTTTGTTTTTTTTTTTAATATTTTAGCAGTACCTAAACCTTTTTTTTTTCAGTGTTAAAAAAAAAATTACTTAACTTGTGAATTCAATTAGTTCTCTGTGTATACATGTGGCACTAACAAAAAAAATTTTGACAAGTGATTTTTTTAATATTTTTTACTTAACATGTGATTTTTTTAATATTTATTTTTATATTTTGACAAGGAAAAAAAAATTCATTAGAGTATAACTACTACTTCTCTGTGTATACATGTGGCACCAACAAAAAAATTACGGTAAGACACTTCAAATGCCACCCTAAAAAGTAGTTTTTGGGTCTGGCATGATGCCATACATGCCAATAGTTTTTTAAAATAATATTCATGATTGTTAAAAAATCAAATTGCCCTCAAATCCACTTATTAATCACTAAAAAACCAATTTAAAAATACAAAAAGCCACTAGATGCAAGCTTTATAAATTTTATTTTTAAAGATAATATAATCATTACACTATAATTCTAAAAGGATAGTAGCACCCTATCAACCTTTTAATAATTTTGCTTGTAAAGGTAATATAGTATTTATATTATGCATATAAAAGAGTAAAAATACCTAATTACCCTAATTAATCTTTTAAAATATCTTGCTTTTAGGGGTAATATAGTTTTTATACTATGCATTTAAAAAATAAAACAATCCAATTATCCTCTAAATCCTATAATAACTAATTACTCCAATGAAAAACACCAAATACTAAGCTTATTGTTCTTTTGTTGGAAGAGCAAAATGATAATTACACTATTCTTATATGTGGTGCATCATATTTAAATGTATAGTGAATTCAATTAGTTCTTTTAATAACCTAAATATCACATAATTTATACATATTAATAACTTTCTATTTGGCCAATGCAAAAAGTAACAAAGAGTGAGAATTCAAAGAATCAAGAAAGATGTCTTCAAGCTAGCTCCTTATAAGAGACAATTCTAAATGTTTAACATATAATGGGTATAGTGTAGTAGATTTGAGCAAAGCATGAAGACAATCAATACCAGTTCTAAGAATAACTACAATGGGAAATTATCTGGTCTAAATTCCATGACTTAAAAGTAGTAATGTCAATAAATAATTATTGCATTTTTTTTTTCATAAAATGCTTATTTATATATATAAAAAAAGTTGAATAGAATTTATGGAAAGACCTTTATGTATAGAATGTGAAAGAGGTGATGAAGGCCTTTTTAGGTCATGAAATGAAGCAGTTAAAGTAGTTTTAGAAGCAAAATAACAAATGATGTGAGTTGCAGAAGAAACCATTTAATCATCATTAATGTTAGGTTTCCCGAAAGACATATATACAGCAGAAATGATAAATTTAAAATTTTTTAAAAATCTCAAGAATAATGTTAGACAAATCTAAAGTTATTTTGGGTTTAAACAAAGATTACTTAAAGATTACATATTCATTTTGGCTTTGAATAATTATTTCAAGGTTGGGTTATCACAAATCACAAATTTTTCAAGTGCCTGACCTCTAATGGTAATCCACACAAACCACCAATGAGAAATCTCTTAACTCATTTAGGGTTTAAAAATCCCAAGAATCATGTGAGTGCTAACCTTTTTTGTGTTGTAGGTGTTTTTGTAACTAAAATAGTTTTTTCTATATATAAAATAAGAGACATAATATTCTATTTATAGAAAAACTTGAAAGCCTTATAAATGATTAAAAAAAATCATTTTCCCCTTAAATAATATGACATATACTATTTCATGATAATTTTATAAATTTATTCAATCAAGTCCTTATTTGATTTTTCTAAGTCTAGAATTGTAATTCCATGTACAAATTACATTATAGTCTTTAATTTTTAAAACTTATTTACAATTAAGTCATACTTGATTAATCATCCTATTTTAATTTCTGATTAATGGTTCTTATGTATGTGGCCCATTAGGTTCCCTAATAAATTCATCCAAATATAAATCACAATCCTAAATAAAATATGATTAAATAAATTAATTTATTATCAATTCAATAATTGATTGATTTATATTTGAAGATCAAATATAATATCTAGCAACCTGTTATGATCCTCTAAATATTAGAAAAGTCATAACGGTTTGATTTAACATTTCAGTAATCAGTTTCTAGGGTAATTATTATCCCTTCATCAAGAATATTTCTAGTTAGACATTATAGCATAGAGTATGTCTTCTTTGTTAAATCATTTTTTTTCAATATCATAGTCATTGATTATTTAAATAAGATTTGAAATTTTTTTCAAATCTTATTCACTTTTATCAATGATTTCACAATTAATACTATTTGACAACATATAGAATATTTTCCCTAATTCACCAAGGTGATGAGTATTCTATTGATTACTCAAATACCTCTATTGATCATAACTTGTTATGATTCTCTAAAATTTCAATGACTGGGTTTTTAGTGTAATTATTATTTCTTCATTAAGAATGTTCTGATTTAGACATTAAAGCATAAAATATTTTTTTTTTGTTAAATCATTTTTGTTCTCAATACTATAATCATTGATTATTTAAATAATATTTGAAACTCTTTTCAAATATCATTACATCTTATTCAAGGATTTCACAGTCAATACTATTTTGAGAACATATGAAATATTTTTCCTAATTCACTAGGGTGATGAATTCTCTGTTGATTACTCAAATACCTTAATATACTTTATATTATACTTATTACCTTTGATTAGGACAACATGGAGTCATGATCAAAGCATAATACTCTTTATATAAGATAACTTAGTGATCTTAAGTCTAAAAATCATTTACATAATTGTCATATGAGGCTTTCCATAAATAGAAGTGATCTCTCCATACGAAATTCTCATATGAGTCAATTTAGTGTACATGTAATCTAACAAACACTTGTATATTAGTTTCAGGTATCTCTCATACCTCAGCTTATGAGAGCAATTGCTTCCTTTCATAAAAGAAGAAATATAATATGTATCAATTTTAACAACTATAATTAATATCCTGTCTTTATAAAATATTGACTATGAATATTTAAAAACAATACTTTGATATAATATAAATCTTATACTTTTAACAACTTTATAATTTTTTTTGCAAAATATTTATGTCTCATAAACTCTATTAGATTCATTAATCAAATATAAATAAATATTAAAGATAAAAAAACCTTTATTAATAATAAATATATTTTATATAAATAAAATTAGTATTACATGTAACTAGCTGATTGGTTACAAGACATATTCACTAACAATCTTTCACCTATACTAAAGTCAATCAATCATGTATTTAATATCATATCTCTCCATATGACGATCATGCTTCTGGTTGGATAGTGCCTTAGTGAGAGGATTTGCATGATTCTCTTCAGTGTGTGCTCATTTTATCTTTACATATTTTATTTCTATGATTTATCTAATCAAATAGAATCGTCTAAATACATGTTTGAATCTTTGATGAGACCTTGATTTCTTTGCTTATGTAATGGTTTTATTGTTCTCATAATATAGGGCTACTAGATTAACAATGCTAGGAGTCATACCTAGTTCAATTATGAGCTTTTTGATCCAACAACTTTTTTTGTTGCCTTAAACACATAGATATATGTAGATTCAGTTGTAGAATCTGTTATGGTCTCTTATTTAAAATTGTTCAAACTCATAGCATCACCATTTAGAGTAAAAATATATATTGACTAAGATTTTCTATTATCAACAACTTATTGAAAACTAACATCTAGTTCATGTCCTTCATAGATCAGAAAGATATTATTATTTATTCTTAAGTACTTCATAATATTGTTAACTATCTTTCAGTAACTCTCACTTAGATTACATTGGTATCTACTTATTATACTCAAAGCATAAGATATATCTGATCTTGTACATAATATCTATGTATAATGGATCCTATAACCAAAATATAGGGAATCATTTCCATCTTCTCTCTCTCTCTCTCTCTCTCTCTCTTATATATATATATTTGTGTCTTAGAACACATATCTTTAGAGAGATGTATACCTTATGAAATAGGTAAGTATCCTCTTTTGAATTCTTTCATGATAAATTATTTTAGCATCTTGTCTATGTACATGAATTGAGATAATCCAAGTAACCTTCTAGATATATCTTTATAGATATATATTCTTAATATATAAGTTGTTTTTCCATATTCTTCATGGATAAATTATTGGACAACCAGATCCTTACTGACTATAGTAAATGAATGTTATTTCCTATCAATACTATCTCATCTACATATATATTAAGAAAAACAACTCTACTCTTATTTACTTTTTTTATATATATATATAAACATAAGGTTTTTCTATTTTTATGAAATCAAATTATTTGATTATCTCATTAAAATAGATATTCTAACTCCTTGAAGCTTGTTTAAGCCTATAAATGGATTTGTATAGCTTGCATACTTTGTTGGTAAATTTTTTTAGATTCAAAATCTTCAATTTATTTCATATACACATCTCTGTGAAAACTTTCATCTAGGAATGTCGTTTTGATATTCATTTGTCAAATCTTATAATCATGGTATGTAGCTATAGCAATCAAAATCCTTATGGATTTTAACATAGCTACCAGTGAAAAAGTTTCAACCCTTTGTTTTTGTCTGTAAACTTTGACAACTAGTCTAGCTTTATATGTTTGTACATTGTCTTTCATGTTAGTATTTCTTTTAAAGACCTATTTACATCCAATGAGTTTTATCATTTCAGGTAGATCAACCAAAATCCATATCTAATTGGTATACATGGAATTCATTTTAGATTTATTAGCCCTAAACCATTTCTTATAATCAATATTAGATATTGCTTCCATATAGTTGGTAGACTTATCAAGTATAAGCAACTTGTCATCATCAATTTCCACGAGAAGTTGATATCTCATTGGTGTCTAACATGTCCACCCAAATTTATTGTGTTATTGTATTTCTTGAGTCTTAAAATAAACATCCAATGTTATGGTCTTGATTTATGGTTCTATTTGAATGTCAACTTATAGTTCTTGAACTTTTTTAAGTTTTATTTTCCTCTCATTGGTTATTTCAAGAACAAATTCTTTCTTCAGAAAGGTAACATATTTTAAGACAAATACCTTTTGCTCAACGGGATGGTAGAAATAATATCCAATTTATTTTTTTAGATATCTCATAAACTTATATTTATTTGACTTAGCTCTTAACTTTTCAGATACAATACACTTTACATAAGTATCACATCCTTAAATCTTTAATTATGATAGGTTTGGTCTCTTATCATTTCATATTTCATATAGAGTTTTATTAACAAATTTTAATGGAACCCTATTTAAAAGGTAAGCAACAATTTGTAAAGCATAGCCTTAGAAAAAAGGTGAAAGGTTTGCATAGCTTATCATTAAGCGTACCATATCCAATAGGGTACGATTTCTCATTTCAGAAACTCCATTAAGTTGTGGTGTTACAGGAGGTATTCATTGTGAGAAAATTTCATTATCTTTTAGATAGTCCTAAAATACTAGACTCAAGTATTCACCACCTCGATTTGATCAAAGTATTTTGATACTCTTTTCAGTTTGTTTTGAACTTTATTTCTAAAGTCTTTGAATCTTTTAAATGATTTAAACTTGTATTTCATTAATGACACATAACTATATATAAAATGATCATTAATAAATATGATGAAATAAGTACATACACTTATAGCATAAATTGTCATTGGACCACATACATTTGTATGTATTAAATGTATTTATTTATATTTTATATCTTTAATACTTGGGAATATATTTTATAGTGTAATTTTATAACTCTAAATATTAAAGTCTACATTAGCTCCTAACATTTTATTTTTATCAATTCATTTAATTTAATACCTAGAATATGCATCACATTGTAAAATTCATACCCTAAATATTAATTAAACAAATTAGTTTTGTGGTGTTTTTTTGGTCAAATCTTAATGAATAATCACAAACTTGTTATGATACTTATTAATTAATTTTTGTATTTTCAAAGTATGATAAAAATATAATTTATTTTATTTAGAAAAAAGTACAAAAACTTTTAGAATTTGACGGTATGAAAAAAAAACATATTTTTGTATTTTTTTGAATAAGGATTTTGTCTGTATTTTTCTGAAATTTTGAATAAAAGCATGTATATTTAATACTGGATCGATATCTTACACTGTAAGTTCACAACCCAAATATTAAACAAAATGGTTGAAAAACATGCAAGGGACCCACAAGTTATTTTAAAATGATCCTTGAATTTTTTTCAGAATATTTTGAAAATCATTTGGGGTTTGTTTAGCAAAAAAAGAAAAAGATTCAACAAAGAAAACTGTAGGGTGTATTTTCCAAACATGCTCTTATTAAAAAATTAGAGGAAAAAAATGTCTTAAGACCATGTTTGGCAAACGCGCCTTAAGAACAAAAAAACCTTTTTTTTCTTTGGTAAAATTTTGACAAACCAAACATGGCCTTAATCTAATGGACCCGACCCAACCACATGGTTAAGGCTTCCTAACCCAAAGCCCAAGCCTAAAAACACGATCCAAAATCAAAAAAGAAAGAACAAAGATCAAAAGAGGAGAAACATTTGAATTTCTTCTTGCATCTCTTGTTTAAATGCTTGAGAGAGCCTTTTTCAAGGAAAAGCTAGTAGATCCGCCTTAGATTCTTTTTTCGCCTCTTTTCTTTCGGGTACGGGTAGTAAGTGAATGAAAGATGAAGACCGTGATTGATGAGTGGGTAGAATTCGGCCTTCGGGCCGGCGGATTCTATGAGGAAGGCGATTCTGTCTTAGGGGTTCTGGCAAGTTTGACGAAGACAAGCAAAAAAGCTTACTATCTTTGGGATCTGATGCTACACCGCTGCTCAATACTTTAGGGGGTCGACTCCATTACATAAGTGGATTCCTAGCTTTTGTCTCATATTATGACATTAAGTAAGCAGTTCTTATTGTATCAACAAAAATTTCGCTGAAGAACAAATGATGAACCCAGAAACCAAAATGTTAATCCAGACCATATTACGTTAAACAAAAGACAGAGAGATACAACATAAAAAACTAAGACATAATCATGCATCAAACAATATCAATGAGCTCTAATATGGATAAATCAACACTGACAATAAAAAAAAACTAAACCCGGCATTGAAAGCTTTAAATGATCAATTGATCCAAAATAAGATTTAAAAGGACCAAATAAAGATATATATAAAATGATCATGCATAAGCTATAGCTCGAAGCTCAACAAGGGAGGCTAAGACATTAAGACATAAAAAGACCCAAATCTAGGTTCAAGAACATTCAAAACTAAAACCCAGAAATTCATCCTTAAACCCAGAAAGAGTAGAAACCCATAAATAGCATAAAGAGCCCAGAAAACAGCCTAAATCTTGCAACCATAACTAAAAAATGTCTACCATAACTTGCTTGAATCATTCCAAACAAACAAGAAACAAAAAGCAAAATCAAACCAAAAAGCAAAATCATATTATCTATAGCAAACCAAAAATGCATTTCCTTATATACAAACATTGTTCTATTGATTAACTCCCTTATTCTTAACCATAAATAACATGTTTTTAGCTCAAATAAACTTAACTAGCCATTGATAATAATTTAAGAACAACAACAAAAAAATTAGCAACTTCATTTTCAACATGTTCTGTCATAATGACTTTATTGATTATCGTAAACATTAAAACATGTTAAAATGTATCTTAAACTAACATTTATCACTTCAATAATAATCTTAAGCATCAAAATAAGCCTTAAACATCAAAAAGGCCTGAAGCAAAACTTAAGGATACATATACATTCATGACAGAACTAAACATCTAAAATAATAATTAAAACAAACAAACATTCATGGCATCTAAACTAACAAATAGTTTTAAATGATACATAACAAACAATCTAAGCAAAAATTTAAAAGATAAAATAAAAATGAAGGGGTATGCTCATTGAGCTTCACCCTTTCATCAAAGTTGAAAATATACTTTGTCCAACAATGTTGTTTCTTTAGCTGGGAACTTCTTCCTTCTTCTTCAAACTCTAGATATGGTATCTCTACTTCTAATCTTGAACTTGCAAGTTATGCCTTCTTCCTCTCTCTTTCCACTTCCTTTCTACCAAAAGAATTTCAATGGTTAAATTTTCTTGTTTTTTCTCCCTCTTTCTCTGTGATTTATTTCTCTTTCTTTTGTTAAAATCGGAGACAGTGATTTGGGAGGCTGGTTCAGCTATGGACGGCACATTTCGTATCCGACATCTAAATCTCATTTCTTATGAGAAGTGTTTCTAAAGGATGGTGCTAGAAAATTGCGAACATTATTCTCAAGTGATGATGTCCTCAAGATGTCTTGGAAATTCAGAGGTTTGCCGAAGTCTGAACTTAGATGATGCTTATATAATGTTGAGCTAGTAGTTTAACTATCAATAGTCAAGTGGCAAAAAGATAATTAGTGAGAGACGACATTCCTAGTTTAAATCCTACATTTGCATCTCCTACTCATACTCATATAAATGTGCGATCAACTGGAATCTCGAGGTCATAACTCTTAGTTCTTTCTCGTAGTTTGACTCTTAAAAGTGATCGTACACCTATAGGTTGCGTCAGGAGTGTGTCCATGATATTAAAAAGAAAAGGAAAGAAAAGATGATGCTTATATGACAGAGTTGCCAGATTCAATTTGCTGGCTGAAGCATTTGAGGTATCTGGACGTTTCACGAACATTTATCAAAGCGTTCCCGAAATCCATCACAAAGCTCTACCATTTGCAGACCTTAAGATTCAGCGAATGCAGGTCACTCAAAAAGTTTCCCAACAAAATAAAATATTTGTAGAGCTTGAGACATATTTACTTTAGTCATACGCCAGCTGATGTTGGATGCTTAACGGGTCTTCGAACATTGCCATTCTTTGAAGTGGGTAAGGATAAGGGCTACGAAATTCAAGAGCTGGGAAGCTTGAAGGAACTAGGAGGGGGATTGAAAATAGTCAATCTGGTGCATGTAAGAGACAAAGAAGAAGCCAAGGGAGCAGACCTCTTTGGAAAATCAAAGATTAACACATTGGTATTGGATGGAGTTCAGAAAGAGAAAGCAGCAGCTCCAGCATCAACTACAAGGATGTGTTGGAAGGCCTCCAGCCTCACCCAAACATACGAAGCTTAGAGATTGAGAATTATCAGGGTGATGAATTCCCACCATGGCTTTTGATGCCAATACTCAATAATTTGGTGGTGCTGAAATTGAAAGGCTACGAGAAGTGTAAGAAACTTCCTACAGCAGGACATCTTTCTCGTCTTAAAATTCTTGAGATAGAAGGAATGGATGGTGTGAAGATAATAGGCGATGAGTACTATAGTGGTGGAAGAAGCGGTACGGATCCAATATTTCCAGCTTTAGAAAGATTGTCTCTAGTAAAAATGAAGAGTTTTGTTGAGTGGAAGGTACCTCAAGGAGGAGGAGGAGATGCAGTTGTGGTATTACCCTGCCTTGAAGAGTTTTACATTATGGGGTATCCCCAGTTGAAAAGCATTCTGGTGACAATTCATCTTTCTCCTTCCAAGTATCTGGATCTTCATGAACCACATCCAGTGAGCTTGTCTTGAATATGTATATGCTAATTACAACTCTTTTCTATGGAATATGCATATGCTAATTACATTAATATGGTATTCAACCTTTTAGGTGCCCTACTATTGATTTTAACTGTCACATTTCAATCATTTGTCTCCTCGGAGTTTCTTTTCCTTTTCTTACTTTCTGTTTCATTTCTAAAAACTGGCAGGCTGGCTTGATCTTCAACAGAGATGGTAGATGAAGATTTAGTACAGTCTCTATAACAAAGATAAGGTCTCAGTATTCTGTCACTTGATTTCAATAGAAAACTCTATGTTCTGCTCACAGCAGAGACATGTATTTGTGATGCTCTTTCAGGTTGTGAATAATTCTTTTCGTTGCAGTTTATTTACTTGCTAGATTTTCTTTTCCAATTCGGATCGTTATAATTTTGACCTCCATTAAATTGGTGTTTTGAGCTCTGTTGGTATTTAGCTGGATTTATGAGTTCAGGAGCTATCCATTTGATACGTGCGTGTTTGGATTGAACAATGATTTAGAGTTTATGTTTATCAGTACAAGCTCTGTTCATTGATCCGTCATGGGGATTTCGCAGGGGAAGATCCATGAACTGCTCGATTTTTTTCTGAAGCAGAGTTGTGTTAGCTAATGAATGCAATGCCATGTGCTTTGTAGTTGAGGTTTGGTGACATGTATCATTTTGTTCTACAGGATTCTCTCCAGCAGCAAGGAATTCAAGTTAAATCTATTCCAGGTATGATTCTGTATATCTCCTAAATCCTATTACCATGTTTAGTCTCGTAACTAAAATCACAGCTGGTCCTCTCATGATGAATCCAATCTGGAAAAGACAAGCCATCTCGGTAATTATAGTGATGCTGTATGTAACTATGACGGTCACAGCCATATTTTAAGAAGAAACATACTTTCCTGTCCACTCAACCAAGCCAGAGTGGTTCCATGCAAAGATTGTGATGTTGCAATGCAATCCCATAAGCATAATAGGTTTTTTTCTCATAACAGTGTTTCTATATGCTTTCCGTCTCCTGATTTGAAATACTAGGAGCGGCAATCGATCAAGAAACTGTCAATTTGTGCATCTCTCTTATTAGGATTGTTGTCATTAATGTCCATCAATCATAGAGCATTTGCAGCCTACCCTAAGAAAGAGGGTTGTCATTGTCAAAAAACTACAATGGTAGTTGCACCAACCATTGACAAAATGGTGCAACCCATGTGCTGCCACCATTTGTGCCATAATTTATGGCTTCTTGTCTGCCATGAATTACCTATAAATAGAGTCATTATTTGAGAGCAAAATGAGAGAGAGAGAGAGAGAGTGCAGCCAAAGATGTGAGAAATATAGGAGAGAGTTGGCAGCCAGCAGTAGCTGCCATTGTAGCACTGAAAAGAGAGAAATAGAGTGAGGTTGAGAGTTGCTAAAGAATGGAAGATTCTTCCTCCTCTATTGTTGTAAATCTTGTTCTCTCCCTATATAAATGGCTTCTCCCGTGGATGTAGGTGATTTGGCGAACCACGTTAAATATTGTGTCAGTGTGCTTAGCCTCCAATGGGCAATTATCAGTACATCACCGGTCGGAATCCCCAACAATTGGTATCAGAGCATTTGGTTTAAAGCGGTGTTTGATTTTTGCTCAAAAATAAAAGTTGTCAAAATTGTGTTTTGATCATACCACTGTGTAAAGGAGGAAGAGACGAGCACACTGGTGAAAATGGCGCAAAAATCGGACATCGAACATGGTCGTCACGTGCCAGCGAGATAGCTGCTCACGTGCACAGACGCGTGCCACGCGTCTCTTTCGCCCAGATGGGCTGACCCGACCCGAATACCAGATGACCCGACCCACGTGGCTGACCCGGATGGAGGATGACATCATCATGACATAAGCATTGCGTCAGCATGCATAGTGGGCATGCCATGTCAGCAACTAGTCAGCTGACACGTCAGCACAATGGGACTCACCTGACACGTCATCAACCGCGAGCCGAGGGAAAGGATTCAGTGTAGTTGATCCTACGTGCAACCTGATCTGAGATTGAATCTGGGCCGCGAATCATGTCAGAATTGTTTTGATCAAATCTTAGCCGTCTGAAATGCTATTTGGATGATTTCAGACTTGTTTCCATCTAATTTAATCGTTCTGGATGCAATGGTACGATCTGATCATTGAGATTGAGAACGAAAATGGTGGTGGTGAATTATTAAAGAGAGATTGCCTGATTAGGAGGCATCTGAAGGTCATCATGGTGGTCGATGGAGATGAAGAAGAAGAAGAAGTCACACATGTTTTCCCAATTACGTGTGTTGAACCGCTAAGTGAGAAATGTTTAATTGCCTTGAGGGGAGGCAAAATTGGGACACTCTGGACACCCGATCATGTGGACGATTTGAGGTGGAGAGTGGAAATTGATGAAGATCAATCTAGACGAATCTAAGCACTGGTAGTCTCGCCAGATTTTGAGAAATCAGGTATAAAACAGGATACCCCAGATCATTTGTAAAGAAAAGCCGCAACAAAGCTAGCAAATGGTTGTATATACGGAAAGACAGTACGATGGATATATATGGCCTAAGAAGTTCTGTCTAGGAGATTGGGTTTTAAACGGGACCGGTGTAACCCCTCCAATCTTTCCTAGGAACTTGCTTAGTTGAAGGATTATCCATACGGTACTATTTTTGTATATGTAACAGTTTGAAATGAAACTGTTGAAGACTAGCAAGATGACGGCACAAAGGAACAGTTGGGTTCCGTATGTTCAAGGATTTGATGGAGTGGTGATTTCTCCAATGAAGTTAGATTCGGTGACTGTGATTTTTCGAGGGTAGAATTGATGAAGACCTTAATAATGGAAGAGAAATACAGCAAAGGGATAAAGATTGGCACCCTATTTTGACTTGGATAGGTGTTGTGACAAGATGAGCTGCTGCCAAACATAAGCAAGGAATGAGGAGAAATCTGGAGAACAGAAATTGCACGAGGGCACATGGAGATTGTGCAAGAGTACCCGTGATCCAACGAGGTACTATAATGAGACAACAGGTGCAAGGAGAAGAAGTTTTCCCAGATGAAGCTCAGAGCAGAGACTGTGTAAAAGTTGTGTACAACAGGAAGCCTCTTGTGCTCTTGATGAAGACAACAAGCGATGACCTTTCCAATGCATACAAGGATGGAAAGATGAGCTGTTGCAGAAGCACCAAATTAAGGGGGTGCGACCGCCTATGATGAAAGGCGAAGACACCAAAAGAGAGTTCGTGTGGGTGGAGCTATCAAGCAAAAAGACATAGAAGCTCCAAACACAGAAAATGAGATGGAAGATTGCGAAGAGTGCACCGCAACTCTCTTTTTCTATGAGATCAGTGGCAATGATCTCTCCCAATTCCACATGGTGGTAGAGAATCTTGAAGCCACAAGAGTCATCCCTAATAAAGGCGGATGAGACCGTATGACGACGAGCGGAGACACCTCAGACAGAAGGTGTGTAGGCCACAATATGAGCCCAAATTCAGACCGCTGTATGATGACGAGCGAAGACACCTCAGATAGAAGGTGTGAGGGCCATGATATGAGCCTAAGTACAAACCGTCGCATGAAGACGAGCAGAGACACCTCAGATGGAAGGTGTGTGGGCCACGATATGAGCCCAGGTTTAAGACCGTCTCATGACGACAAGCGAAGACACATCAGGAGAAGGTGTGAGGACCATGATATGAGTCCATATTTAGACCGTCTCATGACGACAGGCGGAGACACCTCAGGAGAAGGTGTGAGGGCCATGATAGAAGCCCAATTTCAGAACGCCCCAGAGCCAATGTGATGGCTGGATATAAGTGGACAAGTGTATAGCCAATGAAGAGGTTATGATGAGTATGAAGACAAATGCAGGATTGACTTTCATGGATATTGCCCCCATGCTAAAGATCAATGAGCTAAAAGACATTTGTCTTGGATAATAAGTGGATGACTTGCGGAGCATTAAGACGCGACTGCTATATAGGAGCAGAGGGCATGCGCAGGTTCCGGGAACAAGTTAACTCATGTCAAGGTGGTGAGCTCGGTAATGACATTGTAATACTCAGAGTATGAAGACAAATATAGATCAACCTTTAATGGGCTGCCCCTAGAGACGGAGCCAGGAATTTTTTCTATCTTGGGCTATGATATAAATACACATGAATTATTTTTTAAGATCAATCATTCACTCGGATATATAAATTTGTCAAGTTAACAATAAAGTTTTAATTCAAATACATAACATAAAATATATAAAAAATAAAATTTAAAGTACATAAAATTCAAAATAAAAATAAAAATAAATTATACTATCAAAGCTACACCCTTCGATGTTTTGTAGAATAGAATACATCTATGATCGAATCTAAATCAATATCTTCAACAATCTCTCGTTCAATGTAAATCATCATAGAATCTGATAAGAACTCCTCTTCTATTTTATTGCGAAGCACAGTTTTAACATGTTTCATAGCTGAAAATGCCCGCTCTGTAATGGTAGTGGAAACAAGCAAAGTCAAAACAAGACGAATCAACCTGTCAATCAAATGATAGTGCTGCAACTTATTTGTTTCAACTAATCCTCGACATAATTCAGAAATGGTAGACATATTCTGAAAGCTCTCATGATGAATCACATCAATCTGATAATGCTCTAGTTGAGATCTCAAATAATTCATCTCTTGTTCATTGAAATCTTCAAAAATAAATTTCTCAACAAGCTTGTAAATAGCATCAACTTTAAATGATTTAAAGTTATCTTTAGGTTCTAAAGCAGAGCTAAGTACAAGGAGTTTCACTGTCTCATCACTGAATCTAGAATTTAATTCTTCCAACTGAAAATCTATTGTTGAGTTAAATATATCATAATGATAATGTTGGTAAATTGTCACTGAACCTTGTTGTTGACATGAACGACATGTAGCCTTTTTATACGAAGCATTCATATGTGGTATGTCAATCTCATATTTTGTGCAAACAAATTGCACATTTGCAAGGAGAATATCAAATCTGGCATCTCTCAAAGTTTGAAGCAATGCTTTAGTAGTTGATACAAGATCCAATGCATTTAAGATGTTAAGAGATTTTTGCTGCAAAGCTCGACAAAGTAAATCAGTAATTCCTATTATTTTGTGCATCAAATATAAGATGAATATAAATTCAAAAGATTTCATCACAATCAAACAACCACCAGCTTCTCCATGTATAAAATTAGAAGATCCTTCTTGAACCATACTTTCAAGCACAGTAATAGTTGCACCATACATATCTATTAAGCTGCAAATAGAATCAAAATGAGAGCTCCAGCAAGTAGTTCCACTTCGATGTAAATTACCAATTTGATTAGCCCCTCTACCAGTCTCACGTTCTCCAGTAGCTACCATATGTGCAATTTCTATAGCTTGAGAATAATGTAACTCGATATGACGTTTGGGAGAAGCACAAATAAGGTTGATAATGGTTGTCAATTTTGAGAAAAATAACCAAATAGAAATCTCATTTCCAGCTGCTGCAACTAATGCCAATTGTAGTCGGTGAGCAAAGCAATGTACATAATATGCATAAAAACAATCTCTGAGAAATAGAGCTTGTAGTCCATTCCATGCGCCACGTATATTGTTAGCACCATCATACCCTTGACCTCGCATATTGAAAATATACAAGTTATATCGAGCGAGCACATCACAAATTTCTTTTTTAAGTGTTGAAGAAGTAGTATCTGAAACATGCACAATACTAAAAAAATGCTCTCGTACAAAACCCTGAATGTTAACAAATCTCAAAACAATAGCCATTTGTTCTTTATTTTATGCATCTTTGGCTTCGTCAACCAAAATACAAAACTTTGCATCTCTAACTTCTTCACAAATCTTTTTCCTCACTTTGATCGCGAGAATATGCAAAATCTCTTTTTGAATAGTCGGTGAGGTATACTTTGTATTTTTCGAAGCTTTTTCCAAGACAACATCATCAATGTCAACATTCAGTCTCGCCATAAGTCTTATCATCTCCAAAAAATTGCCTTGATTATTAGAAGCTGAAGATTCATCATGACCTCTAAATGCACATGCTTGTAAGCTAAGCCATTGAACACTTTCAATTGTTGTCATAAGTTTCAACCGATTTTTCTGAACTTCTTCAGCAGTTTGTGCATTCAACACTTTATCAATATGTCTACTTACTTTCACTAAATCTTCAGCAGATTTCATGGCATTATTATGTGGTGAAGTGGGACTTCCCACAAGCATCAAAAGTGCACATCTAACCCCGTCATTAACCCTCTTCCAACTTCTAAAGCCTTCAGTGGTGAATGTGAGATGACGAGGCACTTTGTTTTCAAAGATAAAGCATGGAAAACAAAATACTGCATCCTTTGATGGAGAGTACTCTAGCCAAGGAAATTGTTCAAACCAAGTGTATTGAAATCGATGATATTGTCTCCCTGATTCAGTCCTTGGATACTCTGCTAACTTAGGTTGATATGGACCCATTTTGATATAAGGTCTTCTAATTTCATCTTATTGATTAATAGGATGTTTCCATACTGGAATTCGTAACCCAGGATCTCGTTCAAGAGTATTAACATCAATTTCAATTCTTTGAGATTTGAAAGGGGGTTGTTCACTACGATTTGAGACATCAACATTAGAAGGAGAATGTCATTTTCTGGTTGATGTTTGTTCGTTTGGTTTAAAGAATGAAAACATAGTTTTTCCTCTCTTGTTTCCTTGATTTTCCATTATAATTTATAACCTATTCAAGTAAAAGGGATTAGGGAAGTCAGGTGCAAGATGAAAAGATACTAATGCCACAATAGAATATTCATAAAATGCAGAATATACAAGGATAAACTAGTGATGCAAACTACTGGGAGATTTGGAGAACTTAACTTTGAAATAACTAGTAAATTATTAGTACTAGACTACTAGTGTGTTAGCATGCATCCATTTCTAGAGTACAATCTATTGTTTACTCCACTAACAATCTACTATAATGAATGTGAAACATTGAATTCAAAATAAAAAGTCAGGGCGTGTAAATTCTTACCTTATGATTTTACACTCTTGCGGCTCTCTGTATAGATTCTTCTTCAAAATCCAAGCTAAAATTGTATATTGTTGAGAAGAAAAATAGCTAAAACTCCAAGTTATTTGGATGATATGTGAACCAATTAATTATTTATATTTAGATAAATTTGCTGTAAAATATAACTAATTAATTAGTATTGCAAGGGAAGGTGGGTGGCTAATTAATTAGTGTTGCTAGGGAAAGTAAAGTAGGCGGCTAATGGCTGGTAATTAATTTGTATTGCAAGGAAAAGTGGGACACTAGGTTTGCTGTGTAAAAGATAGGGAAAGCGGGACAAAGGTTGGCTGTGTAAAAATTAAAAGGGAAAATGGGTTATTAAGTTTTTTTTACCTGGGCTACAGCCCTCCTTAGCCTTGTAAAAGGCTCCGCCCCTGGTTGCCCCCATTGTTAAAGGTGGAGAGCTACCTATACTCTTAGGACTAAGAGCGAGAGACTCACGGAGAAGTAAGGCGTGGTTCCTAGAGTGGAATAGAGGACAGACGCAACTCCGGGATGAGTAGACTCTTGGAAGAGTGGTGAGCTCATGATCATATTGAAATACTCAGATAATGACTGTCGTACTTGGACATAGAAATTTCCGTTTGAGAGGGTGTTGTAAGCCTTGGTGTGAGGCTTGAACAATCATTCCTGACCGAGCATGATTAATACGCTCGAAGGGGAATGTTATGTCCTAAAGACAAGCGTTAACACTCTTCAGATGTGATGTGGGAGACCATTTGGTTGAAGTGATCCTTTGGAGTGAGCAAAGGGGTGCTTTGGTGACTCTGGTGATTGAAAGGTTTGGCGAGTACCTGTAAACTTGGTCACAGACGCTCTCAAAATGGTAAGCTTGGAAGAGTTGCAGGATGCAAGCATGTGCTGAAGAAGCAAGAGGACAATTGCCCACATGAATGGCAAAGGGGGTGATTGTTAGGATTGTTGCCATTAATGTGCAGCAATCATAGAACATTTGCAGCCTACCCTAAGAAAGAGGGTTGCCATTGTCAAAAGGCTACAATGGTAGTTGCACCAACCATTGACAAAATGGTGCAACCCATGTGCTACCACCATTTGTGCCATAATTTATGGCCTCTTATCTGCCATGAATTGCCTATAAATAAAGGCATTATTTGAGAGCAAAATGAGAGAGAGAGAGAGTGCAGCCAAAGATGTGAGAAATATAGGACCAGCAGTAGCTGCCATTACAGCACTGAGAATAGAGAAATAGAGTGAGGTTGAGAGTTGTTAAAGAGTGGAAGATTCCTCCTCCTCTATTGTTGTAAATCTTGTTCTCTCCCTATATAATCAAATGGCTTCTTCCGTGGATGTAGGTGATTTGCCGAACCACGTTAAATATTGTGTCAGTGTGCTTAGCCTTCAATGGGCAGTTATCAGTACATCACCGGTCAAAATCCCCAACATCTCTGACATTTTAAGGAAACGACTCAGCCTGCAGAAATCATCTGGGGGTGTTTGGTACGCATCAAGCATTTGAAGATGTGAATTAGTGCTGCCAATTATTCAACTTTTCTGCATGAATTGCATTGCTAATGTTAGTGATTGCCTTTCCTTCCAAAAAGATTCCACATGATAGTTTGGAAGCTCCTGGTAGAGCAAATGGTGGAAGATGATCGATCCCTTATGAGGTAAACATGCAACCAGGACTGCAGAACATACTTCAGTTAGCAGTTTTGAAGTGTATACGCATGTTTTTTTCTTCGATCATTTTCAAAATAACAATTAGATCTCGGAAAGTTGAGGAAATCTCTGGTGTTTCGATTCGTTAGTGAGGCTTGCTTTGCTAAGCATAAGCTCATATACAGATTAGACAATGAACAAGCCTTTCACATGTTCAACTTCCCTGCACTTCTATTTCATTTTACCAGCTGCAATTCCCAACAGATTGGTGAGGAGGAGTTGCAGTAGGACGAGAGTAGCTGAGAGCAAAATTGTACGGGGGTCCAAACCCAAGCCCATGACGAGTACAAAGATGCAATGAATGGCTTTACAATAAAAATGAATTTGGTTCTATATTCAGTCTTTGTACATTCCAGGACCACCCACCCACCACTAGCTGCTCCAGAAATAATGGAAGAAAATATTATTGATAATTTATATATATATTCTCTTGATTCTTGTTTTTAAGTTTTATTAAAAAATAATTAAAAATATTTACTTTTGATTATTTTCTTAAAATACTACTTTGATACAAGCTAGGATAGGATATATACAGTCATAACCGCATATTTTTCTGCATTAGCTCCATTATAGGAATAAAAAACAGTGATGGCAGGAGGAGGTTCGGTGCAGAAAACCGAGGAAGAATGGAGGGCTGTTCTCTCCCCCGAGCAGTTTCACATCCTTCGTGACAAGGGAACAGAGTGAGTCATGGATCCTCTCCTCCTTTCTCTTCTCATCATATTACCTTCAAGTGATTTTGATCTGATGATATATAAATATAAATACAAACATGCAGGCCGAAATTCAGTGGAGAATATGATAAGTTTTTTGAGCAAGGAGTTTACAATTGTGCTGGTTGTGGGACACCTCTTTACAAATCCACCACCAAATTCAACTCTGGCTGTGGCTGGCCTGCTTTCTATGAAGGTCTTCCTGCTGCGATAAATCGATCTGTAAGTTCTTCTTCTTCTTCGGCCTGCTTTCTATGAAGGTCTTGCTGCTGCGATAAATCGATCTGTAACTTCTTCTTCTTCTTCTTCTTCTTCTTCTTTTGAGTTTCAGCCGGACCCTGATGGGAGGAGAACTGAGATCACATGCGCAGCTTGTGGGGGGCATCTGGGTCATGTATTCAAGGGCGAGGGTCACAAGACTCCAACAGACGAACGCCATTGTGTCAACAGCATCTCTATCAAGTTTGTTTCTTCTCAGTGATCTCCTCTCTGGAGTTAATTAATAAAGGCTTTCATTTTCCAGTGTAAACCCAGCCCCTTTGCCTGCCCACCAAAACCAGTCTAAGCACACAAAAATATGTGAAATCAAATCCCAGCCCAAGCCTCCATTTCTTATATCTATTGCAATGTTGTTAATTCCGTTGTTTGGCCACAAAAATATGTGAATTGACAACCTTGATCTATTGTCACCCTTGTTTGGCCCTTCCTCTGAGGGGTTGTTGTGTAAAAGTACATAATGTGGCGTCCTATTTTATTAGGAACTTGGTG
>Ga0307515_10004288_pt1 | contig 29604 bp, 26 predicted proteins | sample 17_EM_MG_FD_194513 | JGI IMG/M metagenome (GOLD analysis project Ga0307515, IMG submission 194513) | Populus trichocarpa ectomycorrhiza microbial communities from riparian zone in the Pacific Northwest, United States - 17_EM | ecosystem: Host-associated > Plants > Roots > Unclassified | place... | reverse complement strand
TTAAATTCTAAGGAAGCAAGTTATGACTGTCTAGATTATATAAGTTACACTTCAACTCCCATTAGGTAATGCAATGTTTAAAATAATTATATGCAACTATATTGTCTAAATGTGACTTGAAAAAAAACTAATAAGCTTGTGATTTGTAATGTTAGGTGGTATGTGATTAAGGTATTTGATAATAATCCTACATATTTATTGTAATTATATTGGAGTGAGCTAGATAGGCAGCATCCTTTCCAGGTATAAATGAAACAATTTCAAATTCTCATTTACATTTACATTTACATTTACATTTCAAATCTTTGTAATAAAAAAAAAAGAAAGCACTTATATGTTTTTTCAAAATAGCTATGATCTTGGGAGCATCTCAATATGGGTTGACCTTAAATTCTAAGGAAGCAAGTTATGACTGTCTAGATTATATAAGTTACACTTCAACTCCCATTAGGTAATGCAATGTTTAAAATAATTATATGCAACTATATTGTCTAAATGTGACTTGAAAAAAAACTAATAAGCTTGTGATTTGTAATGTTAGGTGGTATGTGATTAAGGTATTTGATAATAATCCTACATATTTATTGTAATTATATTGGAGTGAGCTAGATAGGCAGCATCCTTTCCAGGTATAAATGAAACAATTACATTTCAAATCTTTGTAATAATAAAAAAAGCACTTATATGTTTTTTCAAAATAGCTATGATCTTGGGAGCATCTTAATATGGGTTGACCTTAAATTCTAAGGAAGCAAGTTATGACTGTCTAGATTATATAAGTTACACTTCAACTCCCATTAGGTAATGCAATGTTTAAAATAATTATATGCAACTATATTGTCTAGATGTGACTTGAAAAAAAAGCTAATAAGCTTGTGATTTGTAATGTTAGGTGGTATGCGATTAAGGTATTTGATAATAATCCTACATATTTATTGTAATTATATTGGAGTGAGCTAGATAGGCAGCATCCTTTCCAGGTATAAATGAAAACAATTTCAAATTCTCATTTACATTTACATTTCAAATCTTTGTAATAAAAAAAAAATCACTCATATGTTTTTTCAAAATAGCTATGATCTTGGGAGCATCTCAATATGGGTTGACCTTAAATTCTAAGGAAGCAAGTTATGACTGTCTAGATTATATAAGTTACACTTCAACTCCCATTAGGTAATGCAATGTTTAAAATAATTATATGCAACTATATTGTCTAAATGTGACTTGAAAAAAAAGCTAATAAGCTTGTGATTTGTAATGTTAGGTGGTATGCGATTAAGGTATTTGATAGTAATCCTACATATTTATTGTAATTATATTGGAGTGAGCTAGATAGGCAGCATCCTTTCCAGGTATGTGTTAAAAAACATGTGTTGTCGTTATTTTTGAAACGTGTATTGTAGGTAAATTAGGCTTTGTACAAAGATAATAAATTGATAGTTGCACTTATAGTTTACATTAGCAGGATAGATAAATAGACTGTAGTGGTCCTGTTAGGTTTTTTTAGATGGTTAGGCTATATTTTTCTAATCGAGTAATGCGATAGTTTGACTACATGAAACACATTCTGGTTGACATTGATATGGGAAATGAGTTGCACGCCGTAAATTATCAAGGTAAAATTGACAATTATAACTCGTTAAACTTCCATGGAACTTATATATCATAGTGGGATGCATGAAGTAATGAGGTATTTACCGAGATTCATCATATGATTACATAGGAGAAGTATATGATTTGGTATATTGGTATAACATGTCGGTCATCACACCAGACCCCGTGTAGGTTCTTCTAGCAAAAGACTTGCAATATAAGCAATATGTGTAACAGATTCAAAATACTAGAAGTAATTGTAACTTTTTAGAATGAATATATGTTGAATGATGCATTTTATTTATGGAACCTTTAATGTATGAATTTGATGAATATCATGTTGGCTTATTGATATGAGAGGGTTGAGAGGTCGCCTTTGTGCTTTTAATTTTGATGAAGAAAACGAAGGATATATCTATGTGTTTTCTTGGTTCACTATTTACCGTAATGCACCTGTAAGCTTTAGAGAAACGTTAACTCTTGATGATATCGTGGCTGAGAATGAGGCCACTCAAACAAAAAATAGTCATGTTATTGATGAACCTGTTCATCTAGTAGAATACAATAACGTGGATAGATAGACATACTTATATGTTATCGATGTATTTTATTATGTTAATTTGTTAATTATGAGTTTTATGTTGTTATTTTGTTAGTTATGATTTTTTTATAATTTTAGATAGGGTTAAGGTTTAGTGTTTATAGGTAACTTTAGGGGAAAAAAGTGGTTTGGTGATTGTCGCGGTTACCAAATGCGACATTTAAAGAAGTTTCATTTTGAAAACATCAACTTAAATTTTTTCTAAATTCAAATGAAATTTTTATTATAAAATGCTTGATAAAAAATTAATTACAATGATGAAATGAGAACAAAAATCATAGTTATTATGTAATTCATCATAAATTCAAAAGAAATTTTGATTACAAGCTAATTAAAAACTAGTTTTTATGCAATATTTAATTTTATAAGTAAAGAAGCCTAATCTAAACAATATTATGATTATGTCACTTCCAAAAGGTCAATCATGAGTACTCAAACCCCATGGATAATTTTTATTTAGCTTAAGTCTCCAAACTGCCCTCGCTTATTAAAAATATACCAAGATAAGCACGATAAGTAATTCCCTTCATTAAAACAATTAAATACAAAGGTTGCTAGTGTTTTGATGGTTATCGCGGTTCTAAAATGTAACATTTAAAAAAGTTATATTTTGTAAATATAACATTTATATAAATGTTGTATTTTTCAATCGCAACCATTTTATATTTCATGTTTTGAAACTTAGCACAAATCATATTAGTTCATTTTTTTTTAACAGCTGTGTTATTTCATAAAAAAAATAATTAAATTCTCTGTACTAATAGAAAAATATTGGTAAAAAATTGAGTAAAGGCCTGGAAATGTAGGCTTCATGAATCTTACGGATACATGTGGAGTAGTAGCATAATGTGGCAAATTGACATTTTGTATGAAATTCAGTGATTGGAAGTCCCTGATTGGTGATGAGAAATGTCCTATGATCACATGGTGTTGTGTATCGAGACATGCACATAAAGGCCCACTTTGTTTGAGAAAAACACACACATTTCTCTTAGCCCACTTGAGATCAAACCCCGTGTTGGGAACACACAGAAGAAGTACATGGTCTCCTTCTTCTCTCTCTTTCACTTAAAAAAAAATATAAAACATCAAGCCTAGTCCACTTATTTCTCCAAGGCACTTGTCTTCATCACATCCAGCATCTCTCTCTCTCTCTCTCTCTCTCTCTCTCTCTCTAACACACACACACACACACACACACACACACACCCTGTTAACTTGCTTTTGTGGTCCTTCTCTTTATAACTCTCTTATCACTATCTCCATTTCTTCACCTCCCTAACTAAGCTAATTACTACATCTAACACATTCCTTCTATCTTTACTTTCCTTCTCATCTTCCCTTACCGCCGATATACCTTCCCATTTGCTCTTTTGGGTTCTTCAACACTCTTCCTTTTACCAAAACCAGCTGGGTTTCAAAAACTTTGAAGCAGACACGTGCCAAAATTTTGTTTATAGGCTGCAGGCATGTCTAGCAGAAGGTCAAGGCAGTCTAGTGTTCCAAGGATCACTGATGATCAAATCATCCACCTTGTCTCCAAATTACGCCAGCTTCTCCCTGAGATTCGTCAAAGGCGCTCCGATAAGGTACTTTAACCCCCACTCTGTCTTTCACTCTCTCTTTTATGACAGTGAAGGAAGAGAGCGACATGAAATCTTGTAGGGGAAAGTAGGTGGAGAAATACATGAGTAATGTTGCACATGATGCATGTTCGACAAGAATAGTGTATTACAGTTATAATAATTGCACTCTCTAGACATTTTGAACTATGACCCGGCCATCAAGGAAAGTATTTTCATAGCTATCCAAGTTCTCTTTGACCTTCACAGTTTTCGTTGTTGGATTGGACCACCCAAAGGAAGAGCCGAATAATGCATTTTATGGTCTTATAATTGACTGCTGTTTTTGACAATTTGGTCCATACCCTTTGGCTACATCATGTCAATGTTATGGATAAAAGTAGTAATTACTAGTTCCTACTATATGGTTTAGACTAATATAAATAACACGCATATATTTATGACAATTTGGTAGTTTGCAAGACATTTAGAATTATAATCTCTCCAATAATAATGTTAATTAATAATTAGCAAGGGTTTATATATACTTGTTCTTGAATGATATGAATTTTGACTTTTTTAAATATATGATATGATATGATATGCAGGTATCAGCTTCTAAGGTCCTACAAGAAACTTGCAACTATATCAAGAACTTGCATAGGGAGGTTGATGATTTAAGTGAGCGATTGTCTCAGCTTTTGGCAACAATTGATTCTGATAGTCCTGAAGCTGAGATAATAAGGAGTTTAATTATGTAATATTATGATCAGGACAGGTCCTTGGGTTAGTTTATATATATGTTCTCATTTTAATGTACTTGTTATTAGGTTTTTATCGCTTATCGACCAAACAAGGGTTAGCATATGCATGCATCAATTTTAATATATGCCATATGAGATAGGCAATGTATTTAAGTTGTATAATAAAAGGGAATTGCACTAGCAAAGCCAAATTTATGCATTATCTATATAGAATATGGGATTTGAGTTAATTGGTTTATATATATATAAAAGGTTGATACTAAAATTCAAGGGTATGCTTGAAAGTGTAATTGAAGTTACTTTTTAAAGTGTTTTTTTTTTAAAATACATTAAAATAATATTTTTATTTTATTTTTTAAAATTTATTTTTAACAACAGTATATTAAAATGATCCAAAAATAAAAAAATAATTAAAAATTAAAAAAATCAAAATTTATTGAAATTTCAGTGTAAATGGAGCCGGGGTCTAAGTTTACATGAAATATATTTCGAGTAAGACTTGTCCATCTTTATAGATAGACACTAGTAACATAATACATATTCATCGGGTGTTTTTGTCGGTAAGTAGGGGATCAAGTGGCACATAATGGAAGCACAAAACCTAAAAAAATAAAGTATTACCGGGTACTGATTTGATAGAACATCAATTAATTCATTATTTAGTTAATTAAGTGATATATACTGTAATATACTCTGCCAGGTTTTTAGTCAATTCGCTTTTTAGTTTCTTAATTTGTTATTTTAGTATTGGGATTTATTTGTTAATTAGTATTCATGCCTTAATAGGATACTGGTCGCGGGAGTTCCAGAATTCTTTGGAATTTTGTAGGAGCAAAACCAAAATAAATTATTTAAGAAAATCTCGAATTTTACTATTATTTAGATCTTAGCTTAATAACTTGATTCCATGAAATTTGTTTTTGAAAATTAATTTTTTTTTTTTTACGGTAATGCTAAGTGTTATAAAATCATAAATTAAGTTATTAAATGATAGTTTAAAATAAATTTATATTATTCTTTTAACATTCTTTTAATAAAATAAAAATTTAGGCTTCAAACTTTATACTTATATTTACTATTATCTAGTGCCTACTATTTTAAAATTAATTACAGAAAATAAAGATGATAATATTCAAATTTCTAACCATCTACTCATCATCAAGATTATAAAGTACCAAATACAATATTAAAAGCTTAAACTTTTGGACATAAATTATTTTTAATAGGATATCACAATCTTGAAGAAATCAAACATCCCAACAAAGATTAAGGAGCCAAAGCAACTTGGTTACAAGTTAAGGAAAGTGTTAAAAAAATATTTCATATCTAAAAAATAATATAACAAAACAAAATAGTATAAAAGATTGATAATCACTCAATCACCACAAGGTTTCAGTCTTTCGAATAAAATTCAAACTCAATTATAAAATTTGAATGTGGAATTGTCCTTTAAATTGTAAATTTGAGGTTTCAAGAAAAATTTACAACTTGACCTAACAAGAATCTTACCTTAGAGAACCAAAGTTATATGTGATTGATCATTCATACCCTATACCTATAACGAGACGCGAACAATAAGTATAAATCACAACAAAGTTGATCAATCCTTTAAAGAGTTTGCATGTTTAATCAAGAACTTAGTGTCAAAATCAATCAACTACACAAAGAGAAAAAGACATACAATATGCGACAACCTTATTTAAAAATACATTAACTCCATAAAAATCCTTACATAAAAGTATTTATATGTAAACCCTAAAACTAATGGTTCAAACATACATCTAATTTAAATAAAGTTCAAACCAATTAAAATCAAGTTTAAAATAATAAAACAATAGTCTAAGATTACTTTTCATCCTTTGCCACATATAACAATAAAACATATCCAAGAAAAATAATTGTTAAAGAATCCTTACTAAACAAAAGCCTAATGCCTTGTAAAATAAGAATAAATTTCTAACCAATTAATTTTTCTTATTTGATATGAAATCCTTATAAAATAAGTAAGCCAAAGGCTGCCATATAAGTTATAATAGCATTAAGAACTCCTTGTAGTGAATGAAATTCATAAATCTTAAGGAAACAATGTCTTTTTTGTTTTTTGCACTTCGTTGGCAGATTCTAGGCCAAATTTTAAACATGTTGTTTTCTCTTGTCCAGATAAATTTTTAAAAAGGTACAGATGTCTAGTTTCTAACCCAATTCGAATCACATCTGAACGCCTCATATAGCTTCATATATGATTCGAAAAGTAGATAAAGGTCTAGATTGACATATTTGAACTTTTTTAACCAAAGTCTCTTAACGTAGCCTATTGAAATCTTCTTGGATCCACTTCGTTTTGGGCCTTAGAATAGTCCTAATAGACACTCTTAATGGATTTTTTAATGTTGTAGCCAAGATCACATCATCTCCTCTCTCTTCAAAAGGATTCGACTTCGAATCATCACTTACATCATACAAAGAAAGTTAGAAACATTGAATATAACACTAACATTATATTTACCTTATAGATCCACTTTTGAAGGGATTGACTCCTTCAAGGAATCTAAATGAATCTTCTTCTCTAAGCATCAACTTTGATTTTCTATGTTAAGAAAATCTTTGTTTGCGTATATGCATACAAACTCAATCTCTCAATTCAAAGACATCCCTTTTTTGTCTTTTGTTTGGTTGGAATGCATACTTCTCATTATTTTTCTCAACATGTTGTTGTGCTTTATTAAACAATGCTTTCATCACCTGTACGTTTTCTATTACTATTTAGTCAAACTCTTTCATCAACAAGTAAAGAAATTAAATCTAGCAGAGTTAAACCATAAACTATTTTAAATGTTGAATAATTTCCCAATGTAATAGATTAGCATATAACAATTTATTTTGTAGCATATTAAACAAAAATCATAAACTCTCAATATGCTTACCTAGATTTTTACTATGAATATCATCAAAGTAATCAACAATCAAGCTACCTATGTGTCGCACGTGTGCAGCGTCGCGGCGATCGTCCACCACTCTCAGGGAAAAATGTAATGGTCTATTTGATAAATGTGGAGAGACAAGGAATTCTTGTCTTTTATTAGTAAAAAAATTGAATGAGAGTCGCCACCTAGTATTCTAGTAACTAGGAACCCTAACTGGTCTCAGAGATCGGGTACAGAGACTGGTTGTGTAAAGGGAAGGTATTAGCACCCCAACTACGCCATACCTAAGGTAGGCTGCATTGTTTTAATGTCTGATAAAAAAACTATGGTCTTATTGCATTTTCTAATTGTTGGTCTGTCTGTCTAAAATTCAAGAAAAGCCCTCCTCAATAAGAAGGTTTTTATCTTAATGGGGTAAAACCTAACTGTTCTAGCGTCCGAAAAAAAGAATTTAATATCCGGAATACGTATTACGTATAATGTCGTATCCTGCATACTAAAAAACAAACAAAATAATATTTTTGTTGTTTTTAAAATTTTTGGCCAATGTTTTCCTGACTTTAATAAACTGGTTATTAAAGCCAAAATGCATGCTAAAACATTGTTTTTTTTTTTGGTGTATGAAAAACACAATATGATTTTTTAGTTTTGAGACACTTGGCCATATACACAAAAATATTTTTTTTTTAAATTTTTTTTAAGTTGAGGAAAACCGGGTATTTTAATATCGGATATGTATCTTTACGATATAAAAATATAGACCGATATTAATCAAAATGACAAAAAAAAAATAAGCGGGAAAATTGTAAAATTCTGAAAAATATTTTTGAATTTTTCTTTTAAAAAAACCTGGGTCAGACCTGGCCCAACCATTCTGGGCTGGGCCTAACCTGACCCATATGCTGTGGGCTAGACTCAGCCAAGCCACGTGGGATGGGCTGATGTTCCAACCTATAACCAAATAAGCTAGTTACTATGCATAGGTATAGTAACCAGCCAATTCTGCATTTGCTGCAGAACGTGATTTATTCACGTTCTACATGCAAATGTAGACGAGGCTAACAAATAGGGAAGAGGGAGGCGCCGTTACTTGGAGCGGTGGCAACGCTGGCGACTGCTGGCCGTGGTGGTTGCAACGGCGCTGCTAGTGGCGGCTGGGGGGCACGGTGGCGCACTGCTGGCTTCTTCTTCTTCGCTGTGCAGAGGCGAGAGCCTCTTTTTTTTTCTTCTTCTTTTCTCTGTTCTGCTCTCTTCTCCGCCTCTCATCTCTTTTTTTTCTTTTGGTCCTTTTCTCTCTTGTCCTCTCTCTCTCATGTTCTCTTCTCTTTTTTCTTTCAGTCTTGAGCTCCTTCCCTTTTCTGTTCGGCTCCTTGCCCCTCTCCTTTTTTTTTCTCTCTTTGTTTGCTCTCCTCTGTGCCCTCACTTGTTCTCTTTTCGTCCCCTCTCTTGTTCTCTTTGTCTCCCCTGTATTTATAGGAAAACAGGGGAGAGACATGGCTGGGGTGGCCATTGTACTGTCGCCCGACTATTGCCCGAGGAGGCACGTCTCCTCCGTTTCTCAAACACGTGGGAGGCCACGAGTCAGCTAAGCAAGATAAGGTCTTTGGTCGGCGTCTTTTTGAACTAAAAGGAGGAAGAAAAGACGGTGAAAACAGGGGAACAAAACTTTCTTCTTCCCCTGTTTTCTGCGCGTCCAGGGGAAGAAGAAAGGCTACAGTGCCGTTCAAAACGGCACCGTTTTGAGCTCTTTTTTTTAATAGTGTATGAAACGGTGCTGTTTTAGCCAAAACGCGTTGTTTCATTTAAATGAAAACGACGTCAAACTTATGTCAAAGTCCAAATCAGTCTTCAATTTGTAATTTGTTCAATCAAGTCCTAAATTGCAATTTTGATTTAAAAATCAATGCAATTGCATCCCTGCCAAAAATCAGATAGCGGCCCTGAAGTTGGCCGCCTTTTTCACTTTGGTCATTGGTCTTGAATTTATGCAATTTGACCCTTAATTGATCAATAAACTTCTAATTTCTTCAATTTACCCCCTGATTCGGTTTAATTGCAGCCCCTTTATTTACGCGCCTTTTCCTGTTTGGTCCTTGGTTTCGGATTTCTTCAATTAAGTCCCTAATTGACCATCAAACTTCAATATTTATGCAATTAAGCCCCTGATTTGACCAAATTCACTCTAAAAAATTATAATTTGACCCCAGAACTTTAATTTCTTCCAATTAAAGCCTAAATTGACTTCAAAATCAATTTTTCTTGCAATCAAACCCTCTATAAATTCAATTAAGCCTTCAATAAAATTTAATTGAGTCCATAAACATCTGATTTTGAACTTTTCTTCCTCAAATTGAATTTTCTTTGTCAACAGGGCTCTCATCAGTAAATAAAATATATCAAATTTCAATCTTTGTATTTTTAAAGCTCCTCAACCAATTTTTTTTTTATCATTTTCTGAACGTTTTGGCATCCTTTTTTCAATGTTATATTTTTTTATAATATTTTTTGATTTTTTTGTATTTTATTTTTTTAAGAGAGAAAAAAAAATGTGAATTGGGGAATAACCCAGAAATGGGTTATGACACTATGAATGCACACAATATATTATTCATAAATCTCATTAAATTATTATGTGCAATAGTAAGACTAAATAACATGACTAACCATTTAAACAATCTATATTTAGTCTTAAAGTTATTTTTCCCTTCATCACCTTCTTTAATCTTTATTTGATGATAAACGATTTTCAAATCAATTTTACTAAACATACAAGATCCATGCAACTCATTAAGAATATCATCAATTCTAAGAATAAGATGTTTATACTTTACCATACTATTATTGATCGTATCTTATATCAATAGCAAACCACTATGGATCTCATCAGGAAATACATAGCTAAATCTAGACAGCAACTTTGATCCTTTATCATAGAGCCTTAACAAACTCTGATTGACTTGTAATTTTATCCCAAGATAAAAAAATGATCTCTGAAAACTTTTGGAACAATTTCAACTTGATCCAATATTTAGATAAAAAAAATTATGCTTGTTGGCATAAAGTTGTGTAGGAGGACAAATTAAGCTAAATATAAATTTGATTGTCCTATATCATCCTCAAAATCCTGTAAAACAAATGTAGGAACACTGGGAATAAAAGAATCAAGATTGTTAGTGTTAAAATATGTCTCCTTATACACAAGTAAAACATAGGCTTATTAGTAAAATAAATACTCTTGATCTTTCTCTCTTTTCTCATCCTTATTTTCTTCTCTCCATTCTCGACTCCAATTGACTTTTTTTCTCTTTTAGCCAAATTCGAGTTTTTTCTCCTCTTTTATTTTTTCCTTAAGTCTCACTTTATTTTAACTCTTTAGACTTATGACCTCACATGGTTTATTTGTCTCCTTGGCATTGCATTCTCGTTTCAGCTTTAATTGGTCTTGTTTAAGCCTTCAAAGCTCTCTTTTTGCCAACTTTTGCCTCCAACAACACTATATGAAAATAGTAATAATTTCAAATAACCACACCTTACTAACCACTTTCGTATATATTTTTGCATTGTAACCACGATCTCATATTGTTGTATTACCATTTCAGCTTCACTTTTCTTTTTCAATTTCAATTGGTCTTCATAAACCTGTCTAGGTGACAATGATGCAAGTGTGTATGTCCTTCCATCCTTCTCAAGAGAATACCTTTTTTTAAATCTATCATGCTTGGCCTTCCTCTCAAATCGCCAAGGTCTCCCTAATAATAAATGATTAGCATGCATAGGAACCATATCACACTAAACCTCATCCTTATACTTTGCAATCGAAAAAGAAATCAAAACTTGTTTAGTCACCATAACTTCACCATATTTATTCAACCATCGAAGCTTATAAGGTCTACCATGCTTAACAATATTTAGATTCAATTTATTAACAAGTATAGTACTACCACTGCTAATGTTGTTACCCATTTTGGGACCCCCATATAAATATACCAAGAAAAATATAAAAAAATTTAAAAAGTTTAAAAAAAATACATCAGTGGGAAAAACATGAAGAATGTCAAGAAAATTTCCAAAAACTAGTTGGAGAGGATCAAAATATCCAAAGTTAATAAATTAACAGTCCAATTTTGACTCATGAAGGCCCTATTAACAATAAAAATTCAATTTGGAAAGAACAATTCAAGATTAGATGTTTAATAACTCAATTGGAATTTTATAGGGCTTAATTGCAAGGAAAATTGTGTTTTTTTTTAAATTCAAATTGGGCTTTAATTTGAAGGAATTGAAGTCCCCAGGACTTGACTAGACAAATAACTCTCTTGTCCCGTGTGTTGGTGTGTTTTGGATTGGACTGGATAATTTGCCTTATTGAATTGCAATTTTAAAAAGCTATTTTGGTCAAATCAGGGGCCCAATTCCATAAATATTGAAGTTTGATAAGCGATTAAGGACTTGATTGAAGAAATAAGGATCAAACCATAAAAGACGTGAGACTTAAGGGACTTAAATTAGCAAAATCAAGGGTCAAATTGAAGACAATTGAATGTTTGATGGTCAATTAAGGGTCAATTTATATAAATCGTGAACCAAGGACTGAATTGGAAAAGATGCTGAACTTTGAGGCTGACAATTGAGTTTGACATGGGTGAAATTGCATGGAATTAAAACTTGGGTTGCAATTACAGGTGCAATTAAAAATTGAAAGAATAGGGACTACATTGAAATTTGTGAAATTCCAAATTAAAAACCCTAATTTTTAGGGTTTAACCTAGATGACGCGTCACTAGAATTTAATGAAAGGATTGAATGATGTGTCATTCAACCACTTTTTATCATCTTCTTTGATAGTTTTTGTAACACACTCAGTTTAATTTACGTCATATTCATTGAAAAACAGGTAAGTTTTTTATTTTTTATTTTTTTTAAACATCATTATCCCTATCTATCGATCCTAATAACAATTTAAGCTTATTATTATTATAATAGCTACTAAAAATTCAGTAGAGTCTTCTCTGTAAATTGATCTTTCCAAGTTTCAACATCAACCAAAAACACAATTGAACATACATATTTATGATCCAATCATTTTGGACCTTCTTCATCACAATCCAATTTCTCATCATTTCATCCACTTTTACTTATACCTTCTCCATTTCTCATTCTAATAACAATGTCATACATCTTTTCTTTTTATACATGATGTCATTAAAATAAAGCATATTATAACATGCATACTAGAATTTTAAATACATACATAAAAGATATTTAATTATCAAAATAGTGGTATATGGTTTTATATTAATTACAAGCCAAAAAGATAACTTCAAATTCTAATGAACTAGAATATTACTTAACCAAATACCAAAATATACCTTGTAGAACACTACCCTTAAAATGAAGAGAATTAAGGTTGTCCTATAATATGAGAAGGACCTACAACAATGTAATATAATTTATTTATTAATACCAATTATATATATATATATATATATATATATATATATATATATATATAGAATTTACTTTTTCTATGTCATATCACCATAATTTCTATGAAATTATCTCTAGACATATCATACAACTTTAATTACTCTTAGATGACTTCTCCATTACGAAGCTTTATAGTTCACTTGTAAAGTTTACTCTTGCCACCTTGGTCCCCATTTTAATGGAAACCAAGTAATCATACAAATAATCCAAGTCTTCCTTTAAAATCTGATGAAGTTTATTACCATATTAGCCATCACTTACATAGATGACTAGTCCCATCATAACACATTAGTTTCCATTCTTACTGACAACTAAGTCAATTTTTGCATCAAGTCTCTTTAGTTCTTGTTCGTAAGGGCTATAGTTCTCTTGTTGGCCTCTTATGCTCTACTTTAACTTGTTAACAAATAGCACTCTTGGCCGTAAATTTGGCTATCTCCTTCTTTATCCCTGGCCACCAATAATATTACTTTAAATCTTTGAACATTTTTGTGCTCCTCAAATGTATTGTAAGCCATGATTCATATGCTTCCGTTAAATTTTTTTCTTTCAAGTCTTTATCATTTGGTACATAAACATGTTTCTTCATAGCCAGGATTCCATCTTCCCTTAATCCAAATAAGGTCTCTTATTTTAGCTTTATCTCACCTTTTATCTTCTTCGTTCCCGTATCATTCTTCTAAGCTTATAGGATCTTATCCCATAGCATTGGTTGAGCTACCATTTGTGCTAGTAAAGATCCATTAAGTCCCATACCTATCTGTGTCTTCAATGCCCAAATTCTATCAGTTCCTTTACATTAGTGACCACCATTCCACCAATCATAGCTTTGTTATTTCTGCTTAGGGCATCTGCTACAATATTTGCCTTCCCCGAGTGATAATCAATAAGACAATTATAATCCTTTATCGATTCTATCCACCTTCTTTGCCACATATTTAATTCCTTCTGTGACATTAAGTACTTCAAACTCTTATAATCTATAAAAATTTATACTTAGGCTCCATACAACTAATATCTTTATATTCTTAATGGAAGACTTCTGCTGCCAACTCCAAATCATGCACTGGGTAGTTTACTTCATGAGGTCTTAATTGCCTTGAAGCATAAGCAATTACCTTTCCATTTTGCATTAACACACATCCTAGTCCTTTGTTTGATGCATCACTGCACACTATAAATCTTTCTTGTCCTTTAGGTAATGTTAGTATTGGAGTAGTTGTTAACCTTTACTTGAGTTCTTGAAAGCTTATCTCACATTCCTTAGACCATTCAAACTTAACTTCTTTTCGAGTTAATTTGGTCTTTGGAGAGACTATAGTTGAGAAGCCTTCTATAAATCTCTTATAGTACCCAACCAGCCTTAGAAAACTTTGAATCTCAGTCACATTGGTGGGTCTCTCCCATTTCAATATAGCTTTATTTTCCTAAGATCTATATATATGCCTTTTGTTGAAACTACATGTCCCAAGAAAATTACCTTGTCTAACCAGAAGTCATATTTGCTTAGTTTAACATACAGCTGGTTTTCTCATAATACTTGCAAAACATTTCTTAAGTATTGCTCATGATCCGTTGAAGATTTTGAATATACTAGGATATCATTAACAAACACCACCACATACTTATCTAAATAGGATTTGAACACCCGATTCATCAAATCCATTAACATTGCAGGGGCATTAGTTAATCGAAATGACATTACTAAAAATTCATAATGCCCATATCGAGTTTTAAGAGCAGTCTTCGGTACATCCTGCTCCTTGATTCTTAGTTAATGATATCCCAATCTCATATCTATCTTGATACTGTGGTTGTTTGATGGTTAGGATTAGTTATATAGCGGATCTGTTAACTAATCAACATAAGAAAAGATAAATATTTAGAGTATAAATTAACGTTTTGTTTCCATGATCAATTGTGATTTCTATAGGTGGACGTTTACTTGTGACCAATGTTTGTTTTCTTGATAAATTTTGGTTTTCTTTGATTTATCATTGATTGTTTCTTTCTATTTACTATAGCATAGCATATATAACTTTACATTCCCCCCCAATTGCACATCGTATAACATAAAAATCTGAACTAAAACTTCCTCATGGGATCGACCCCTTGCTTGCTCTATACTAACTTGTTTATTTAAGCTACGATAATTAATTTGTGCGACTGCGACACCGCAACAAATTTTGGAGTCATTGTCGGGGAAGTGATTTTAGTTGATTCTTGTGCTATGATTGTTATTTATTTTATTGAAAAAAAAGAAACAAATTTTTTGCTTGCGCTGGTACTATACAGTATGGTAGAGTTATTGTTCAAAATCTATTTTTTGGTGGAATTAGGTCTCAGCCTTTTGTTTCCTGAAGGGAAACAACGTTCTGAACTAGACTAGTCGCCATCAACCACTAGCCCCACTTTATCGAGGCCAAATTCCACTATTTTCTAGGGTTTTTAGGCAATTTTTGTGTTTTAGCGTAGGATTTTCATTCAATTTACACAACTTTAAATCTTTTGTGTGGTTGGTTTCTTTTGAGTTTTCTTGACGATTTATGCCTGTAACCCGTTCTACTAACCAAAGACAAGTGTAGGTAGATCTCGAAATAGAGAACATTTTACGCAGGTTACGAAAGGAAGCTCACGTCAACACTATCACTGTTGCACGACAATAGACACTCAAGGAGCTTGCTGCTCCTAACATGGAGAATCAACCATTGTGCATAAACATCGACAACAATGCCAACTTCGAGCTCAAGTTTGGTTTTATACATTTACTGCCAATATTCAATGGACTTGCTCATCTTAAGGAGTTCCATATGGTTTGTGTTAGCATGAAACCGAACGGAGTTGACGAAGAACAGGCTAAGTTGAAAGCTTTCACTTTCTCTTTAAAAGGGGCAGCAAAGGCGTAGCTTTTCTCTATTCTCCTAGGTTCCATTGGAACTTGGAATGGCATGAAGAAGATTTTCCTTGAAAAGTATTTCCCAGCCTCTCGAGTTGTCAATATAAGAAAAGAAATATGTGGGATTCAACAATCTCATGGGGACACACTCTCTAAGTATTGGGAAAGATTTGAGCAACTATGCATTCAATGCCCTCATCATCAGATACCCGAGCAGCTGCTCATTCAATACTTCTATGAAGGACTGTTGCCTACTGACCATAGTATCATTGATGCGGCAAGTGGAGGGGCATTGGTAGATAAGACACCCGAGGCTGCACCCCAATTGATCTCAATATGGCAGCCAACTCGAAACAATTTGGCACGCGTGGAGACTTCCCAAGCAAACGAGTAAATGAGGCAAGTATTTCTAACCTTGAGAATAAAGTTAATGATCTTACTTCTCTTATGTGTTCTTTGGCTTGTGGAAATGTACAGTAGGTGAAAGTTTGTAGCATATGCTCCTTATAAGGACATGCTTCGGATATGTGCCCAACAATGCAAAAAGATTACATTGAACAAGCTAATGCAGTTGATGGAGCATTCAATGGACATCCCCAGCATAGAGATCATCCAAACTTATGCTATGGGAACCCGCCTCAACAAGGCAATCAAGGTCGATAGTTCCATGGATTTCAGCCTTAATAGAATTATCAAGTGAGACAACCCCCTACATTCACAAATTCCAATGTTATGGGGTTATCGAGTGATGATCTTCCTGAGATGATGAAAACCTTGGCTTCTAATACAGTGACATTGCAATAAAATGTCATGTCTTTTAAACAGGAATCAAGGTCAAGCATTCACAACTTAGAGAAGCAAATGGGGCAAGTAGCTTCAAGTGTAGGGAAATTGGAGCCACAAATGAATGGAAAATTGCCCTCCCAAACATTGAATCCAAAAGAGAATGTTAGTGTGATCACGTTGCGAAGTGGGAAAGAACTTGAAGAGTGAAGGTCGAAACAAATTAAGATGGAGGAAGAATAGGAGATAAAAACCGAATTGAGTATAAAGAAGAAACGTCCTCCTCCTCCTCCACAAACTGAAACAACGACCAATACTTCAAAGGTAAGTCCTAATTCAATGAATTCCAGTTTAAAGATAATTCCCCCCCTTTCCTGTGAGTTCTTCTAGGTCTAAGAAAGAAGACAAAGAAAAAGAGATTTTAGAGGTTTTCAAGAAAGTGGAACTCAACATTCCTTTGATTGATGCTATCAAGCAAATTCCCAAATATGCTAAATTCTTAAAGGAGTTGTGTACTACCAAGAGAGCATACAAGCTAAAAGGTTACGGAATAGTGAGTATGGGTGAAGTTGTATCTGCTGTTGTTCAAAAGAATATGTCTTTGGAGCAAAAAGACTCAGGTGCATTTACTATCCCATGTGTTATTGGTAATGCTAGTTTGAAAAGAGCCCTATGTGATTTGGGTGCATCCATTAGTGTTATGCCTAAACATGTTTATGATTCTCTTAGTCTTGAGCCTTTGATTAAAACTAGCTTTGTAATACAACTTGCGAATCATAGTTTTGTTTATCCACTTGGTGTGATAGAAGATCTCCTAGTCAAGATTGATAGTTTGGTTATTCCATGCGACTTTTATATTCTTGATATGGAACGTGATTCTTGTGATGCATCAAACAACACTCTTATATTATTTGGGAGACCATTCTTGAAAACTGCTAATACAAAAATTGATTGTGGTAAGGATACTTTGTCTATGGAAGTAGGAGATGAAAAGATTAAATTTAATTTTCATGATGCAATGAAATATCCTTACAACAATGTTTATTCTATCACATCTTATGACCAAGTTGATAAGTGTGTGCAACAAGTTTTTGATTTTGATTGTGAGGATGGATTAAGCGTAGCTTTGAGCTATAGCTATGATTTTACCAAGATAGAAGAGATAGAGAGGCACATATATATTCCCCAAACCATGCAGGAATCAACATTGGCTTTGTAAGCTTTGCAAATCGTTCCCCATGGTAATGTCTTTGTTGATTTAGTACTTTCACATAAAAAGCTTTTGCCATCTATTTTACAGGCCCTTGAGTTAGAGTTGAAACCGTTGCCTGATAATTTGAAGTATGTATTCATTGGAGACAACAATACACTTCTCATTATCATAGCAAAAGGTTTGACAAGTGCGCAAGAGGAAAAACTTGTGAAGTTGTTGTGCGATCACAAAACAGCCATTGGATGGACTTTAGCCAACATCAAGGGCATTAGTCCCTCGATGTGTATGCATCACATACTATTGGAGGATAATGTGAAACCAATGAGGGAAATGCAAAGGAGGTTGAATCCGCCTATGATGGAGATAGTGAAAGCTGAGATTTTGAAATTATTAGATGCATGAGTCATTTACCCCATCACGGACAGTAAATGGGTGGTGCCTATCCATGTGGTGCCCAAAAAGACCGGAATCACGTTGGGAAAGAACAAAAATGATGAACTCATTCCTACTCGTATCTCGAGTGGTTGAAGAATGTGTGTTGATTATAGAAAGCTTAATCTTTCTAGACGCAAAGATCATTTCTCATTACCATTCATGGACCAAATGCTTGAACGCTTAGCAGGTAAGTCTTTTTATTGCTTTCTTGATGGATATAGTGGATCTAATCAGATTGTTATTAATCCTGAAGATCAAGAAAAGACTACATTTACATGTCCATTTGGTACATTTGCATAAAGGAGAATGACATTTGGTCTCTGTAATGCACCTACAACTTTTTAAAGACGCATGGCGAGTATTTTTTCTAACTATGTTGAAAGAATAATTGAGGTTTTCATGGATGATTTCATGGTGTATGGTGATTCTTTTGATAGGTGTTTAGAACGTTTATCTTTAGTCTTGAAAAGATGCATTGAAACTAACCTTGTCTTGAACTATGAAAAGTGTTATTTTATGATAGAACAAGGAATAGTTCTTGGGCATGTTGTGTCTTCGCGTGGATTAGAGGTTGATAAACTTAAAATAGATGTCATTTCATCATTGTCTTACCCCTCATGTGCGAGGGAAGTTCGTTCTCTTCTTGGCCATGCAGGTTTCTATCGACACTTTATCAAAGATTTCTCGAAGATTACAGAACCCTTGTGCAAATTATTAGCCAAAGAAGTGAATTTTGTGTTTGATCAAGCATGTAAAGATGCCCATGATGAGCTTAAGAGGCGTGTCACATCTGCCCCTATCATCCAAGCACCAAAATGGTATGAGCCTTTTGAGATAATGTGTGATGCGAGTGACTATGCGGTAGGGGTTGTACTTAGGCAAAGAATAGGGAAGAATTTGCATGTTATCGCCTATGCTTCCCACATGTTAAACAAAGCGCAATGCAATTACCATACAACTGAAAAGGAACTTTTTTCAGTGGTGTTTGCTCTTGAAAAATGCAGGTCATATCTACTTGGTGCAAAAGTCATTGTTTTTAATAACCATGCAGCTTTAAGGTATCTTTTGAAGAAAAAGGATTCCAAACCAAGATTGATTAGGTGGATCTTGCATTTACAAGAATTTGATCTTGAGATCAAAGACAAAAAAGGTACCGAAAACCATGTGGCTGATCATTTGAGCCGATTGAGGCCCGAGGATATACAAACCAAAACAATAAGAGAGACATTCCTTAATGAGCAGTTGTATGTGTAACATCCCCATATCTGGGATAAAACAACAATCTCATGTTCATTGATAAACAAAGTAATTAATTTATATATATATACATGGTGTTCATATTAAAATTTACCGAAGTTTTCACTAAAATCTCGGTAGAGTCTCCCCTATATCGGGAGATCCCAAGTTATCGACATACAACCTGTTTACACTTCTAATATCCCACATCTCCTAAGTCAATTCAACCCAGCCATCCTGGGTCTCAATCCCACAAAACATCATTATTCATATCAACCACAATAATTTTTTTTTTATCAAAGGTAAGTAAATATATCAGATAAAAAAATATACAAGGCTGGAAAACCAGTAAATTCATATACAAGATTTACAAAAGAGGGAACATACTCCCTAAACAAAACACCAAAACCAAAAAGAAGCATTATCAAGCGAAAAGAATTAGCTGACAATGGTTAGATGAGGAACCTAATCAAAGACAAGGTGCCGAACCTAACACATGGCACAAAAAATATAAACAGCGAGAATGACTAAAGCGGCAACCAGAACAAAAAAAGAGCTCTTAGCTACAACACCAAAGCAAGACAAGCATCAACAACCTCAGCAAACTGAAAAGCAATACTAGCAGCCATCCTGAATGGTAAGCAACTATTCATGAAAGTGCAAAATCATGTAGAACAGAACCTGGAATCTGCGAAAAACAAAAGAGACTGGATTGCAAGAGTTATCAAAGACTCTCTTTGATGCGAACCCTAGCAAAATTTAATGGTATTTGCGACCCTAAGATCAATCTAACCCAAATTTGTTGAGATTTGAATGAGCTTATCACAATGGAAGACTTGCTCCAAGGCAACAAGACTATAAACCAACTCGATCACAACGCCTACACCTGGAGACGAGCAAATAAAGTATAAATTCACAACAAATAATGGTCAATTCTTTGAAGAGTTGAAAGTTCAATCAAGAAACGAGATTGAGCAACCAAAAGTCGGCTACAATGCTGAAAATATCATCAAAAGTCCGACCTAAAATTATTCCTAAAGAGTATTTAAACTCCAAGCCAAAACCCTAATTTCCCTAATGGGTCTCACATAAACCCAATTTAAATAATAATCAACCCAAGCTAAAACTAGCCCAAACTAATTAAAATAAACAAAATAAACAAGTCAAAAACCCAAACAAATTGTCTCCTCTCAAAATAATTAAAGTTTGATAGCCCAACTAATTAAATAAGATAAGTTCGTTGTTTCTGCATTCTGTCTGGCAGCAGCAAGACCCAACTTAAAATGGATGGTTCTCTCTCGTCTTAATGAATTAGAAGACGTGCCATATATCGTTGGAAAGGTATGGAAGTCTAGTTTTCAGAACAACTAGAGTCACAGCAAAATTCAATCTGTAGCTCTAGTTATGATAAAAAGAGTAACGAAATGTCAAACTGTCCGAATCTAGTCTTCTTCTCTCAATCCTTGTGTAATGGTCTTGGTTCCACCAACAAGCCCCTCTTGAACATGAATCAGATTAATCAAGGCTTGCTCTTTATTATTAAAAATCCTCTTGAAGTCCACCTTAGCCCATGTATCTTGAAGAAGTCCATTGAAAGCTTCTTTGAACTTCTTAGCCCTAAGCCTAGTAACTGGACCAACTGGAACCTCCAATGGATCCTTTGATGGTTGGATCGCATCACTCTTGTTTCTCTCTTCCCAAATCAAGTAGATAAGAATACCAAGGGAGACTCTTCACATTCTGCTAGCAGTGTTGCTTCTGCAAGAAGGAAAACCACGAATTGCATTATTAATGGTCGATATTCTTTTGTACAGATGAAGCCAAGATTTTATCATCCTCTAGAGAAAAGAGGTCCATGGACAACTGAAAAATAGATGATTGTGGGACTCTTCATCAACCCGACAACCACAATATTTATGATAAACATTGAACAACAATTATCATTATGGATGGATAAAAGATATAAACATGCATACATGGAACATGATTATATGAACTACAGAATTAAATTCATCTAATCAAGTTTAAACATTAATTATACAAATTAAGTTATACAAATGTTTCCATGTTTATAAAATATAAGGTCATCCTTCCTAGACTACATAACAAAAGGTGAATAAAAGCTAAAATCAACTCTTGCCTCGCATGCGATGGACCTGAAACAAAATACATATTATTGAAACATGAATATTGCAATAAGTACAGTTATACCAATATCCAATAATTTGAAAAGGTAGATATGTATTCTTGTTTTGTTCATTTCTCCTTTTCCGTTTCCATTAGAACTCCTTTTCATTCATCTACCAAAAACTATTTCCTCTCTCATTAGCAACTCCATTCAAGATTCCATTAAAATCAACTGCAACTATTTCACCCAATGCATTACTAATACCATTTTCATCAGTATCATCATATCCCCTTGGCATTAGTGTATGGAGATCCCTTACCCGGGACCCTGATATACACTAAATGTATGCTAGTAAAAAAATCATGGTGATCCCCTTACCCGGGACCCTGACATACACTAAATGTATGCTAGTAAAAAAATCATGGTGATCCCTTACCCGGGATCCTAACATACACTAAATGTATGCTAGTCAAATCACATCTTACACTTCTCATATTTTCTTTATCAGTGGTACTCCCATCATTTGGCGAATTCACACCAACTTCCACCATTTCACATAACATCAAACGTTTGCAAGTTCACATCTCACATTATTAACATATTAAATTCTCAAATTTAACTAGAAAGCTTGGGTGAGGATCACCTACCTACAGTAGAAGCTCTACTTGTGCTCCCCTGCTACTGCTACTGCACTACGTCGGTGGTCCCTCCTGCAATCACAGGCTTATCTTGTAGTTTTTCCTCATTCAAGGATACATTTTATATCATATCAACAGCCGATAGATCTTTCTTTCAATCATTTCTTTCTTTATAATTTATGTTTTTTTTCTAAGTACACCCATTAATATCGTCATTCTTTGTCCAACCATGGTTATCATTCTTTTCTTTATATTTAAATTGTTACTGTATTGAACTGTTACTGTTTTTGTTTTTAAACCGTTACTATCTTGAACTGTTACTGTATTGAATTGTTACTGTATTGAACTATTACTGTTTTTGTTTTTGAACCGTTACTGTCTTCAGAGATCGTATTCTGATCTCTCCTCAGATTGTTAACTATATCCAGAGTTCTAGAACTCTGTTTCAAGCGAGGTTGGCCTATTTGGAAAGCTAAGACACGAGGCTACAAGTCCTCTGAAGGAAGGAGAAGCCAGTTCTATCCCCAAGATAGTCAAAATTGCTCATCAACTAATCAGTCCTACAGCCCTACAGAGTTAGTCATGACCCAGTCTCGGTTGGTGACCGATAATTGGAGTTCTACAGCTCCAAATTGAGAAAGACTAGTTTCTTTCGTTAGATAACATCCAAAAATACAATTTCTATGAAGGAACCTGATCCTAATTCCCTCATGCTCCTACTTGAAATCATACTGAAAGTTAGGAGACGAGCCTATCCAGATTCGTCACCCCTTTCCATTCACACATAACATTCACAAACTACATTTTCTAGTTAAATTATCATGGTTTCACGCCCCTAATCACATACCACACATGAATTAACTTAATTTTAATAACTAATGCTTTTTCCCCAATTTAAGTCTAAGAACCCTAATCTATAATTCAACATCAAGGCATCAATTCATAATCGAATTTGAAATGAATTATAAGATCATGTTTAGAACACCTTACCTGATAAGAATTAAGGTTTCGATCTTCAACCAGTTGAAGATTTTCGACTCCCTTCTTCCTTTTTTTTCTAATGACAGTCAACCCTCCTTCTTCTCTTCTTGTTCAAATTTTCTTGTTACTCCCTTGCCCACAAGTGTTTATTCCATCTATAAACCCTTAATCTTGGATGGGTTCTTGAAATTTTGGTGTTTCTCTCTTGATTTTGCAAGAATGGATACAAAAACTCCCTCTTTTCTTTCCTTTTGATTGCTGTGGATTTTTTTGGTGAGGAGAGGAATATTTATACTCTATAATTTCTCTTATTTGTACTTAGGCCCCATTTCCTTTATGTGTACTATTTTTTACCCCCACATCTTTTTCTTCTTATAATCAAGCTATACCTCTTTTCATTTCTTATAACTTCATCCCAGAACTTTTAGTTTAGCTTATTTTTCTCAATTTAATCCAATCCTCAACATTTTCGGGTTAATTTATAATGTCCTGAAATATTTTTCCTGGAAATTTATATCCTAAAATTTTTTGAATTCCCATTTTTTTAATTTAACCTTATGCATGAATTTCTTCACTTTATTTCCATTTAGTTAGTTTGCAATTTATGTAACCTTATTTTCCCGGGGTTTACCATATGTGTTACATTCCTCTACAAGACCATGGTATGCTGATTTGGTGAACTATTTAGTCACCAAAGAATTCCCTCCAGGTTTGTCTAAATCCCAAAAAGACAAATTACGAGCTAATGCTAAATATTATTTTTAGGACACTCCTTATCTGTGGAAATTTTGTGTGGATCAAGTAGTTAGGAGATGTGTACCATAAGATGAATTTCATTCCATTCTCACTTTTTGTCATTCTTATTCTTATGATGGGCATTTTGGAGCAAAAAGAATGACCCATAAGGTACTTGAAAGTGGTCTTTATTGACCTTCTATTTTTAAGGATGCATATCACTTTTGCAAATCATGTGAAAAATGCCAAAGAACAGGTAATATCACTCATAAGAATCAAATGCCTTTAACGAATATTCTTGTAAGTGAAATTTTTAATGTTTAGGGTATTGATTTTATGGGTCCATTCTATTTTTCTTTTTGTAATCTTTATATCCTTCTTACTTATGATTATGTGTCTAAATGGATTGAGGCGAAAACCACATATACTAATGATGCTAAGGTTGTTTTGGATTTTTTCAGGACTCACTTATTTGACAGGTTTGGAGTCCATAAAGCTATCATTAGTGATCGCGACACTTATTTTTGCAATCATTCAATGGAAGCATTACTCTACATATACCATATGACTCATCAGACTTCCACAGCCTATCACCCTCAAATGAATGGCCAAACTGAAATTTCAAATCGAGAAATCAAGTCCATTTTGGAGAAAACAGTGCAACCTAACCGGCGAGATTGGAGTCTATGACTTGGTGATGTACTTTGATCTTATCGGACTGCTTACAAATCACCTATAGGAATGTCACCTTATAGGATGATTTATGGAAAAGCATGTCATCTGCCGGTGGAGCTTGAACACAAAGCTTTTTGGGCCATTAAACAATGTAACATGGATTATGATGTTGCTGGGATTGCCAGGAAGTTGCAATTGCAAGAGTTGAAAGAGATACGAAATGACGCTTATGAGAATGCAAGGATTTACAAAGAAAAGACCAAGAGTCTTCATGATCGACTGATTACAAGAAAAGAGTTTCATGTTTGAGACAAAGTCATTCTTTATCATTCGTGTTTGAAACTTTTTCCTGGAAAGTTGCGCTCTCATTGGATTAGACCCTTTGTTGTTTCTAATGTTTTTCCTTATAGTGTAGTTGAAATTACAAGTTTAGAAATAAACAAAGTGCTCAAGGTCAATAGGCATCGATTGAAAACTTTTTATGAAGGTTGGACTACAGAACTCAACGCGTTCGTGGAGTTAGCTGAACCAATCTATGAGGCATGAGCATGTGATATGTCGAGCCAATAACATAAAACAAAAGCGCTTATTGGGAGGCAACCCAGTACGAAAAGAAAAAAAATTAGATTTGCTTTCTTTTTCCCTTATCTTTTATTTTTCGCATTTTACTTTATTTTTGTCATTCTCTTATATTCCTTTTATTTTATTCCAACATTGATTCTCTTATGTTGTGTTTAAAGTGTGGTGACATGATCAAAAGATTGATGTCTTATCCCAAGTGTAGGAGTGTCGAAGTAATAAATAACCCGGCAAGACTAGGGTCGAACTATAGGGAGGTGAACTATATAAATTACAAATAATATATATATTTAATAAAACAAAGAGTTTATGAGAATTTTATGGGATATTGATGTAACAACTAAACAAGGATAAATCAATTGTCAAGGTTAGAGGATCCACTAATGGTATTTCAAAGAAGTATAATATAAACTCTTTTTATTACTCAACAGGAAACCACACACAAAGGAGGTTCCAATCGGATTATAAATTATTAACATGATTACATTAGTTATCTTATTCGAATATGTTGATACTTGTAAATGTTGTCAGGTATTCATGATGTTAATTTATGTTAACAACAAATCAAGTTCCTTTCATAGCACAGGTGTCGGTTATACCATACAGTTTGAGCTATGAAAGTGCCAAGTATTTGTTGTACCAAGGGTTATACAACATAAATCTAGATTAACCATTTAACAAGCAAAGTATTAAGAGTGAATAATATAACAAATACAAAACATGTTAGTATCAAACATTAAAGTCCATGTTGAGTTTATAGTATACTTATTATTACACCATTAGTGTAACCTTTTCACCTTGACATAATAAACTTAGCTAAACATGATTAAGAAGAGAAACATAAACAAATTAGATAAGAACATATTTATGATGAAAAGCATAAACAAGAGATTAATGAGAGTGATTAGTACTTAAAAGTGCATTTTTATCAAGGTTTTATATCATTATTTTGCACTTGAAGTATCAATAACTCCTTAGCATGTTTTATAATAACAAGTCTGATAATATAAGATACCTTTAATTTATGGTAAATGTTCATTTTAAATGCAGGCCTATCACATAAATCAAAGGATTGATTGATGAGTCCTATCACATAAATCAAAGGATTGATTGATGAGTTTAACTACTTAAATTAAGAAGACAAAGAGAGGGCTAAGCTTAGAAAAGAGATGCTGGTTGAATTCAAATTGCAACACCATTCGGTTATTAGATCATAACTAGAGCTGTAGAACTTAGATTTAGGTTTGGTTTATATGGATAGAAAACTAAGACATAGGCCTAAAACTTTCATGAAGAGTCCAAGATTCAAAAGGACCGTTTTCAAGTTCAAATTGTAGCAACAACAGAGAAGTCAGAATATGTCCTGCAGCCCAGACATTGTTCAGTGTTCAGCCCATATCTCGAGTTCTAAAAGTTCAAATGATCGTATTCTTTTTTTGTTGGAAAGCGAAGACAATTTACCAGAACTTTCATGAAGACTATCCGTTCAAATTCTGATGTTAGCAATGATGTTTTCTGCAGACAAGAAGATAAGGATTGTTACCAAGTCAAGAGATGGCCACTCACTCAACAATTAGTCATCAAATCAATAGTTCCAAATTTTGGCCTATAAAAGGAGGCATTTGCCATGCATTTAGACATCTTGGTTTTCAGATCAAGATCATGTTCTTGCTCTCTTTCTTTATATCTTTGTTATGCTTAAGTTTTGCTTTCATTAATCTCTTGTTTATGCCTTTCATTTCCTTTACTATACTTATGTAATCATGTTCTCCTCTTGTTTATTTATATGTTTATCTTATTTATTATGTTTAGCTAAGTTTATTATGTCAAGGTGAAAAGGTATTCACTAATTGTGTTAGGATAAGTATAATATAAACTTAATATGGATTTCAATGATTATATCCTAAACAACTTGCTATTAACATGTCTTATCATTTTTATCTTATTAATTCTGAATACCTTGCTTATTAAATGGTTAATTTAAATTTGTGTTGTATAACACTTGGTACAACAAATGCTTGGCACTTTCATAGCCAACAGTATGATATAACCTACACCTGTGCTATGAAAGGAACTTGATTTGTTGTTAACATAAGTTAAGATCATGAATTCCTAACAATATTTAAAAGTTTGGTGTTACTTAAATAAGATAATTAATATGATCATGTTAATAATTTATTATGAGCTATTAATGAAAAATCATCCAATTGGAACCTCTTTTGTGTGTGATTTCCAGTTGAGTAATAAAAAGAATTTATATTATACTTATTTGAAATACCATTAGTGGATCCTCTAACATTGACAACTGTTTTTATCATTGTTTAATCTTCACATTAATCTTACATTTCAAAGTCCTCATCATCATCATCATCATCATCATCATCATCATCATTATTATTATTATTATTATTATTATTATTATTATTATTTATAATTTATATAGTTAACCTCCATGTGGTTCGACCCCGGTCTTACTAGGTTATTTATTATTTCGACACTCCTGCACTTGAGATAAGATATCAATCTTTTGATCGTGTCAAGTTTTTTGTGCCGTTGCCAAGGAGGTAAGTTACTGTATAAATTATATATTTTATTTGATTTTATTTTTCTTTTCACTTTTATTGTCTTTCTTATTTTTGTTTCTTCTTTTTCTTATTTCTTTGTTTTCCTTTTGCACTTGCATGAGAGTTTGGTCACGCACATTAAGTGGTAGACTTTCTAGGAAATCCTCATCATTTTCAGAAAACATGGTCGAAGAGGATAATCGGTCGCTTCATAATGAGAATAATGAGAATAACCGTGTTAGAATACTTGAAGACTACATGAATCCAACAAGAACAAGTGCACGATCATGTACAATTTTTCCTCCTGATGCATCTCATTTTAATTTTAAGCCAGACATTATTCAACTTTTATCTACTTTTCATGGCTTAGATCTAGAAAATCCATACTTGCATTTAAGGGAATTTGAGGAGGTCTGTAACACCTAAAATGACTTAAATTGTAGCATGAACACCATAAGATTAAAGCTTTTTTCTTTTTCATTAAAAATAAAGCTAAAACATGGCTATAAAATCTGAGGTCAGGATCCATTCGTGCTTGGGATGAAATGCAACAACAATTTTTAAAGAAGTTTTTCCCTTCTCACAGAACAAACTCTTTCAAATATCACCACTTTCACTCAAAAACCAGGAGAAACATTTTACCAATGTTGGGATAGGTATCGAAACTTGCTTAATACTTGCCCTTATCATGGTTTTGAAACATGGAGATTGGTTTCACATTTTTATGAAGGGTTAACACCTAAAGATAGACAAATGGTGGAATTGATGTGCAATGGAATTTTTGAAGATAAAGACCCTAATGAAGCAATGGAGTACCTAGACTTGCTAGCTGAAAATGTTCAAAATTAGGACACTGCAGGCACTTGTGAGGCACCAGGTAAAACTCAACCTCATACATCTAGTGGAGGTATGTACAACCTTAGGGAAGATCATGACCTCCAAGCCAAATTTGCATCTTTAGCTAGAAAAGTTGATACACTGGAATTGAAAAAGAGTGGTCAATTAAAATCTGTTCAAGAAATTGTGTGTCAAATCTGTGAAACTAATGAACATTCAACCAATGATTATCTAAATTTGCCTTCCTTCAAGGAATATCTCCATGAACAAGCCAGTGCTTTAAACAGTTTCCAATGGCCAAATCATGATCCATACTCACAAACGTACAACTCTGGTTGGAGAGATCATCTAAATTTCAGTTTGAAGAGTAGTAACAACAATGCACAAACTTCAAAGCCACCATTCCAAGCACACCATAATTTTCAAAATTCTCATGGATATTGATTAGTACTTAAATGTGCATTTTTATCACGGTTTTATATCATCATTTTGCACTTGAAGTATCAATAACTCCTTAACTAAAGCATGTTTTATAATAACATATCTAATAATATAAGATACCTTTAATTTATGGTAAATGTTCATCTTAAATGCAGGCCTATCACATAAATGAAAGAATTGATTGATGAGTTGAAGTACTGAAATTGAAAGGATAAAGAGATGGCCAAACTTAGAAAAGAGATGTTGGTGCAGTCCAAACTGGAACACTGTTTGGTAATCGGGTCATAACTGGAGCTGTAGATCTCGGATTTAGGTCTGCCGTATATGGATGGAAAGCTAAGATATAGGCCTACAACTTTCATGGGGAGTCCTAGATTTAATAAGGCCGTTTTCAAGTCCAAATTATAGCAACAACGAAGAAGTCCGAATCTGTCCTGCAGCCCAGACACTGTTCAGTGTTCAGCCCATATCTCGAGTTCTAGAAGTCCAAATGATCTCAAATGTTTACCCTGGAAAGATGAGACAATTTCCT